>DSLFC04102__coassemble_449_pt1 | contig 272990 bp, 260 predicted proteins | sample DSLFC04102__metabat2_low_PE_028 | metagenome-assembled genome bin DSLFC04102
TCGATATACTTCTTGGCGTTGTCCCAGGCGCCGCCGGCGTTGGACATGAACACCGCCATGGCAAAACCGGTGATCGACACGCCGCCCAGCAGGCCCACAACCCCCTCCACGCCCAGGATCAGCCCGGTGGCGATGGGGACGATGATGGCCAGCAGGGAGGGGACGACCATCTCCCTCAGGGCGCCCTTGGTGCACAGGGTGACGCAGCTGGCGTAGTCCGGGTCGGCGGTACCCGCCATGATGCCGGTGATCTCCCGGAATTGGCGGCGTACCTCCATGACGATGGACTGGGCGGCCCGCTGCACCGCGCTCATGGTCAGCGCGCCGAACACGAAGGTGAGCATCGCCCCCACGAACAGCCCCACCAGCACGGCGGGGTTGGTGATGGACAGGTCGGGAACGAAATCCACCTTGGTGGCCACGATGTCCACATAGGACACCAGCAGGGCCAGGGCGGTGAGGGCGGCCGAGCCGATGGCAAAGCCCTTACCGGTGGCGGCGGTGGTGTTGCCCAGGGAGTCCAGCGCATCGGTGCGCTCGCGCACCTCCTCTCCAAGGCCGGACATCTCGGCGATACCGCCGGCGTTGTCGGCCACGGGGCCATAGGCGTCGGTGGCCAGGGTGATGCCCAGGGTGGAGAGCATCCCCACCGCGGCGATGCCGATGCCATACAGCCCCTGGGAGAAGTTGAGGGTGTACTCGGCCGAGCCGGTGGCCAGGGTGCCGCCGGCGGCCAGGAAGGCCACGATGACCGCAACGCCCACGATGAGGATGGGGGCGATGGTGGACAGCATGCCCAGGGACAGCCCGCCGATGATGGTGGTGGCCGCCCCTGTCTCGGTGGCGTTGGCCAGCTTCTGGGTGGGCTTATAGGTGTCGGAGGTGTAGTACTCGGTGAAATAGCCGATGGCACACCCGCCGATCAGCCCGCACAGGATGGCGATATACACCCCCCAGTTGCCAAGCAGCCAGTAGGTCAGCGGGGCGGCGACGATGGCGGCCACCACCGCGGCGGTATAGGTGCCCCGGCGCAGCGTGCCCAGCAGCTCCCGCTGGGAGGCGCCCTCCTTGGTGCGGATGAGGAAGGAGCCCACGATGGAGCACACGATGCCCACCGTCGCCAGCAGGATGGGCAGCAGCATGGCGTTCCAGGCGCGGTCCTGGCCGGCGTAGGCGGCCACGCCCAGGGCGAAGGTGGCCAGGATGGAGCCCACATAGGACTCGTACAGGTCGGCCCCCATGCCCGCCACATCCCCCACGTTGTCGCCCACATTGTCGGCGATGGTGGCGGGGTTGCGGGGGTCGTCCTCGGGGATGCCGGCCTCCACCTTGCCCACCAGGTCGGCGCCCACGTCGGCGGCCTTGGTGAAGATGCCGCCGCCCACCCGGGCGAACAGGGCCATGAAGGAGGCGCCCATGCCGAACATGACCATGGTCTGGGCGATCTGGGCGGCGTCAAACCCGGCCAGATACTTTAGGATGTGGAACCACACCGAGATGTCCAGCAGGCCCAGGCCCACCACCGTGAAGCCCATGACCGCCCCGGAGGAGAAGGCCACATTCAGCCCCTTGTTGAGGCTTTCCGAGGCGGCCTGGGCGGTGCGGGCGTTGGCAGAGGTGGCGATACTCATGCCCACAAAGCCGGCGATGGCAGAATAGATGCCGCCGGTGAGGAAGGCAAAGGGGATAAACCAGTTGTCCAGCTGGCCGAAGAAGGCCAGGGCCAGCAGCAGTACAAACACCACCAGAAAGACCTTAAGCACGGTGAGGTACTGGTGGCGCAGATAGGCCCGCGCGCCCTGCCGGATGGCGGCGGCGATCTTCTTCATCGTGTCGTTGCCCTCGGAAAAGGACAGGACTTTGCGGCTTTGCACCAGGGCGAACAGGATGGCCAGAATGGCCCCTGCCAGGCCCAGCCAGAACAGATTTTCTGTCATGGGGGACTCCATCTCCTTTTTCATTGGTGAGATCAGGGAATTGATGCTACCGGGTATTCTACACAATTCCATGCTGTTTGACAAGACAAAAATGGCGAATGGCTGCCGGCCTGCCCTGAGGCGGGGAAAACAGGGGGCTGTTTGGGGCAGCATAGCACCGGACGGGGGTGTTTGCAGCCGCCGGGACAAAAAATCGCCCCCTTCCTGCAGGGAGGCCGGGAAAGGGACAAGGCCCATGCGGCGCGCGCCGCATGGGCCTTGCAAAACAGCTGTTCTCAGCTCACCCGATGGGCTGGAGTCAGCGCACGGGGGCGAAGGCGGCCACCATGGGGTCGGCCAGGATGCTCAGCCGATCCCCCTCGGCCTTGACCTGGATAGAGCGGACGGGATCGGCGTACCGCTCGATGAGCAGGGTGGCGATGGGGTCCTCCAGGTCCCGCTGGATCTGCCGGCGTAGGTTGCGGGCGCCATAGGTGGAGGAGTAGGACTTGGCCACCAGGTAGTCCAGCAGGCTCTGGTCGTACTGGAAGGTGATGTTCTTGTCCCGCAGCACCCCTTCCAGCTCGGAGAGCATGATGCGGGCGATGGCCTGGAAGTTGTCCTGGGACAGCTGATTGAAGTAGACGATCTCGTCCACCCGGTTGAGGAACTCCGGGCGCAGGAAGGACTGCAGGCCCTTCATGGCCTTGTCCTTGCCCAGCTGGACGGGGGAGCGGTCAAAGCCCAGGGAGCCGCCCTTGATCTCGCTGCCGGCGTTGGAGGTCATGACGATGACGGTGTTCTCAAAGTTGACCACCTTGCCGTGGGCGTCGGAGATGTGCCCGTCGTCCAGGATCTGGAGCAGGACGTTGAGCACGTCGGGATGGGCCTTCTCGATCTCGTCGAAGAGGATGACGCAGTAGGGCTTGCGCCGGATCTTTTCGGTGAGCTGCCCGGCGTCGTCATAGCCCACGTAGCCGGGGGGCGAGCCGATGATGCGGGAGACCGAGTGCTTTTCCATAAACTCGGACATATCCAGCCGGATCAGGGACTCGGGGGAGGAGAACAGGTCGGCGGCCAGCTGCTTGACCAGCTCGGTCTTGCCCACGCCGGTGGAGCCCACGAAGATGAAGCTCACCGGCTTGTGCTTGGCCGAGATGCCCACTCGACCCCGGCGGATGGCGGCGGCTACGGCGCGCACCGCCTCGTCCTGGCCCACGATGTGGGTCTTGAGGCGATCCTCCAGCTTGGCCAGCCGCTCGAACTCCTGCTCCTGGATCTGGCTGGCGGGAATCTTGGTCCACAGCTCGATGACCCGGGCCAGGTGGGCGGCGGTGAGGGGGGGATTGCCCTTGGCCTCGATGGCCTCCTTCTCTCCCTGGAGCTTGGCCTGGCGGCTCTTGAGCTCGGCCAGGCGCTGATAGGCGCGCTCGTTGTTCTCGTTCTGCACGGCCTGGCGCTGGGCGGCCACCTGGGAGAGCTGGCGCTGCAGCTCGCCGATCTGGCGGCGGCGGCCGGCCTGGCGCTCCTGGAAGGCGGGATCCTCCCGGTTGGGAGCTTCCACGTCGTCCCGGCTGACGGCCATCTCCAGGGTGTCCCGCTGGCGCTGGAGGCGCTGCTCCTGGCGCTGGAACTCCTGGATGCGGGGGTCGCCCTGCCCGCTGGTGGAGGCCAGCACCAGCTCCATCTCCTTGCCGTAGTCGGCCAGCTCCCGCTCGATCTGGGCCAGGCGGGCCAGATCCTGGTTGTGCAGGTTGACGTCGGAGGCGGCCTCGTCGATGAGATCGATGGCCTTGTCGGGGAGATAGCGGTCGGTGATGTACCGCTCGCTCATGGTGGCGGCCAGCCGGCACAGATCAGGGCTGATGCTCACCTTGTGGAAGGCCTCGTAATAGGGGGCGATGCCCTTGAGGATCTCCACGGTATCGTCGATGGAGGGCTCCTCCACCAGCACGGGCTGGAAGCGCCGCTCCAGGGCAGAGTCCTTTTCAATGTACTTGCGGTACTCGGCCAGTGTGGTGGCCCCGATGACCTGGATCTCCCCCCGGCTCAGGGCGGGTTTGAGGATGTTGGCCGCGTTCATGGAGCCCTCCGCGTCCCCCGCGCCCACGATGGAGTGGACCTCGTCGATGACCAGGATGATGTTGCCCAGCTTTTTGACTTCCTCGATCAGGCCCTTCATCCGGGACTCAAACTGGCCCCGGAACTGGGTGCCGGCCACCAGGGCGGTCAGGTCCAGCAGGTAGACCTCCTTATCCACCAGCTTGTAGGGCACGCTGCCCTCAAAGATGCGCAGGGCAAGCCCCTCGGCGATGGCGGTTTTGCCCACGCCGGGCTCTCCGATCAGGCAGGGGTTGTTCTTCTGCCGGCGGTTGAGGATCTGGATGGTGCGCTCGATCTCATTCTCCCGGCCCACGATGCGGTCCAGCTTTCCCTCGGCGGCCTTGCGGGTCAGGGAAATGCAATAGTTTTCCAGGAACTTGCGCTTCTGGGACCGCTCACCCTTGGGGGCCTTCTCCTCCCGGCTGGGGCGCTGGGGGCCCTCCCCCTCGCCGCCGGGCTGGCCCTGATTCTGGCCCTGGTTTCCCTGGCCGCCAAAGAGCTTGTTGAGGAAGGGGAAGGTGGCGGTGCGCCCGTCATCCTCTCCGTCGTCCTGGCTGGAGGCGGACAGGCCGTCCTGCCCTTCGGAGGCGCTGAAAGCGGTGAGCATCTCGCTGGAGATGGACTCCAAGTCCTCGTCGGAGATGCCCATCTTCTTCATCATGTCGTCCACCGGTTTGATGCCCAGTTCCCGGGCGCATTTCAGGCACAGGCCTTCATTTTTGGTCTGGCCCTGTTCGATCTTGGTCACAAAGATGACTGCCACGTTTTTCTGGCAGCGGGTGCATAAGGTCGGCTGCATGGTTGCGCTCCTTTCAGAGAGATGTCATTTGAGACATACCATACCAGATAAATATGAACGGGTTATGAATTTTAGCGTGGGATTTGTTTCCGAAGAAAAAAGAATTTTCCCGGTGGGATCACAGCAGCAGCCCATTCAACAGCCGGCCCAGGCCGCGCAGGGTGAACAGGGACGTCACGGGGCTGTCTGGCTGGGCGGGGACCCAACCGGCCAGCTGGCCCAGCCAGACCAGCACCACCACCACCACGGCGGCCTTGAGCAGGCCCAGGACCAGCCCTCCCGTCCAGTTCAGCGCGGACAGGATGGGCAGGTGGAAGGCCAGGTCCAGCATCCGGCTGACCAGGAACCAGATCAGCAGAATGAGCAGGAAGGACAGGACGAACAGCCCTGCCCGAGCAAGCAGCCGGGCGATATAGCCGGCCAAGGCTTGGGCCGGGGTCTGGGCCTGGTCGGGTTGGATCTCCCCGTCGGCCGCAGCCTGCTCCAGGAAATCGGACAGGCCGGCGAACACCCCCGCCTCCCGGATGGAGTCCAGCAGCTGCTCCAGGCTGTAAGAGGGCTGGGGCTGCGCCACCCCTTCCTCCTGGCCGGAGGGAGCGGGATCGGCCTGCTCCCCCTCGGGCTGGGCGCCCATCACCATCTGGTAGATGCCAGGCTCCAGAAGATTGGAAGCGGGAATGTAAAAGGCCGACGAGATCAGTCGGGCGCCCAGAAAGGCCACCACCAGCCCCGCCAGGCCGCACAGGGAAAGGATCAGGCCCTTTTTTGCGCCCCGCCAGGCGAAGAAGGCCAGCAGGATCAGGATGAGGATATCCAACAGATACAGCGGCATGGCGGCCCACCTCCGAAAAAAAGTCGAGGGCTGGATACAGGTCAGGGGATATAGAAGCTGACGGTGTCATCGGAGATCAGGATGGCCGATCCATCCTCCAGCGCCAGGGCGCTCCGAGCCCCCTGGGTGCCCTCCAGGGAGGCATAGAGCTCCAGGGTGTCGGTGTAGAGGTCCAGCCGGTCCCCGGTGAGCACCGCGATATACCGGCCGGCGGCGGACAGGGAGAGCACCTGCTGGTCGATCTCCAAGGTGCGGGTCTGGCCCTGCTCATCCGTCACCCAGAGCTGGGCCTGGCTGCCCGCCCGGTACCGGCCCAGCAGCGCCGCGGCAAAGCCGTCCCCATCCAGAGTGTAGCGCTTCAGGTACAGGCTGGACCAGTCGGCGGTGACCGTCTGCCCCTCGTGATCGGCGATGGTCAGCCCCTGGTCGGTAACCATCCACACCTGATCCTGGGTGTGTTTGGCGTCCAACGAAACCACCGCGCCCAGGGAGGTGGTGACGTCGGGGGTAAACTGTCCGCTGTCGCCGGTATTCAGGCTGTACAGGGACAGGGTGGACTGGACCACGCCGTTCTGCTGGCCCATGGTGAGGATGGCCAGGGTACGCCCGTCGTCGGACAAAGCGGCGTCCAGCACGAAGGCAGAGGAGACATTGACGCTCATCAGGGGCGCGTAGGTGGAGTCGTAGACGGTGACCACCCCCCGGTACCCGCTGGACTGGGTGACCACGGTGAGGTAGCCGTCCCGATTGAGCCGGGCGGACAGGATGGAGTCAAAGTCCGATCCCTGCCAGATCAGCTCCCGCTGGCCCAGCACGTAGAGGGTGCTGCCCCCCGCGTCGTACACCACGGCCAAAGCGCCGTTGGAGTCCACCACCGGGGTCTGCATCTGCACGGCCTGGCTGACATACCGGGTTCCGCTGCTGGAGTATAGAGAGATGGTGTTGGGGGAGCAGACCAGCAGGTCCCCGTCCAGGACGGTAAAGGTGTCGTCCGGTGAGCCGTCATAGGGAAAGGACTCGGCCCGACCGCTGTCGCTGATGGACAGGGTGCGGTAGTGGATCCAGCGCTTGATGCTGTCCAGGTTCAGCCGGTCCCGGAACACCACCACGGCCACCGCCCCGATCACCAGTGCGGCGCTGAGCAGAAACAGGGCCAGACGCAGCAGGAACCGGGGGCGCTTGCTTGGAAGCTTCCCGTTGGATGGGTTGGATTGTCGCAGGCTCTGTTGATCCATGGAGGCTTCCTTTCCTGGGGGGTGGCCCACAAGGGGGGCGTCAGGGTTTACAATACATCTTCCTTGTACCATAAGTTGGTCATATATAACCCATCCGGCGGGATTGCAAATCGCCGGGCGGAAGTGAATTCCGCCCTGGCTCCGCCGCGGCGCGGCGGGCCTGCCGGGGGCAGGCCTACCGCCCCGCCGTCTGAGCTTACAATACATCTTCCTTGTACCATAGGTTGGTCATATATAGCCCATCCGGCGGGGCGGTGGGGCCGGCCAGGGTGCGGTTGCGGGCGGAGAGGATGCCCGGGATGTCTGCCGGCTCCAGCTTGCCCTGGGCGGCGTAGACGCAGGTGCCCACCATGGCCCGGACCATGTTGTAGAGAAATCCGTCGGCGCACACTCGAAGGTCGATGACCCGCTCCCGGCGCTCCACCTCAAAATAGTATACGGTGCGCACCGTGCTCCGGGTCTCAGTGCCCACCGAGCGCACGGCGGCAAAGTCGTGGGTGCCCACGAACTGGGCGGCGGCGGCCGCCAGAACCTCCTCATCCAGGGGCCGGGGATAGAACCAGACCCGGTTGACATAAAAAGGGTCTCGAATGCGGGAGTTGTAGATGCGGTAGGTGTACTCCTTGCGCAGGCAGGAGCCGATGGCGTTGAACCCGTCGGGCACCACTGTGGCCCGGGACACCACGATGTCGTCGGGCAGGCGGGTGTTCACCGCCAGGGGCAGCCGGTCCACGGGGATGCCGGAGCTGGTGCGGAAGTTGGCCACATACACCCGGGCGTGCACCCCCGCATCGGTGCGGCCCGCCCCGGTGAGCTTCACCGGGTGGCCCACCACCGTGGCCAGGGCCTGCTCCAGAGTCTCGGCCACTGAGCGGGCATTTTTCTGCACCTGCCAGCCGTGATAGGCGGTGCCCGTGTAGCTCAGGCGCAGGGCAATGTTGCGCTGTTCCATCTCATATCCCCCTCACCAGCCAAAATGGGCCAGCACGCCCACCCCCACGGCCAGGGCCAGGGCGGCGGCCATGAACAGCCCGTCCCCCAGGCCAAAGCGGAGCTGATGCAGCCGGGTGCGCCCCTCCCCGCCGTGGTAGCAGCGGCACTCCATGGCGGTGGCCAGCTCATCCGCCCGGCGGAAGGCGGAGATGAACAGGGGAACCAGCAGAGGGATGAGGGCCTTGGCCTTGCGCACCAGGCCTCCGGAGTCAAAGTCGGCCCCACGGGCCCGCTGGGCCGACATGATCTTGTCCGTCTCCTCGATGAGGGTGGGGACAAAGCGCAGGGCGATGGACATGATCATAGACAGCTCATGCACCGGTAGGCGCACCCGCTTGAGGGGGGAGAGCAGGGACTCCAGCCCGTCGGTGAGGGCCAGGGGAGAGGTAGTATAGGTCAGCAGAAAGGTGCAGGAGATGAGCATCAGGATGCGGGCCACCATGAGGATGGACCGGACGACCCCCTCGTCGGTGATGGTGAAGATCCAGAAGGAGATCAGGGGGCGACCCGGGGTGTAGAACAGGTTGAGCACGGCGGTGAAGGCCAGCAGGAACAGCACCGGCTTCATCCCCCGCACCAGGGCCCGGAGACGCACGGTGGACAGGGCCACGGCCAGGGCCAGGGCCAGAAAGACCACCAGGTAGCTCACCCACCGGCCGGCCAGGAACAGGGCCACGATGTACAGCACCAGGCCGATGAGCTTGGCCCGGGGATCCAGGCGGTGGATGGGGGAGCTGCCCGGGAAGAACTGGCCCAGGGTGATGTCCTTCAGGGCCATGGCGTCCCCTCCTTCCTAGCCAGGGCGGCCAGCACCGCGTCCCGGGCCTGCGTTACGGTATATACCCCCGCGGGCACATCCAGCCCCATGGCCCGCAGCCGGGCGAACACCCGGGTCATGGCGGGTACGCCAAGCCCCAGGGCCTCCAGCTGTTCCCCCCGGGCAAACACCTGAGCGGGGGGGCCGGAGAAGGGGATGGACCCCTGGGAGATGACCACCAGGCGGCCGGCTTCCCGGGCCACCTCCTCCATGGAGTGGGAGACCAGGATGACGGTGGCCCCCTTCTCCCGGTGGTAGGTGCGGATGTTGTCCAGAATCTGGGCCGAGCCGGCGGGATCCAGGCCGGCGGTGGGCTCGTCCAGGATGAGCACCTGGGGCTCCATGGCGATCACCCCGGCGATGGCCACCCGGCGCTTCTGCCCCCCGGACAGGTCAAAGGGGGATTTGTCCAGCGCCGGCTCGGCTAGCCCCACAAACCGGGCGGCCTGGCGCACCCGGCGATCCACCTCCCCTTCGTCCAGCCCCATGTTCTTGGGGCCGAAGGCGATGTCCCGGTAGACCGTCTCCTCAAACAGCTGGTACTCCGGGTACTGGAACACCAGGCCCACCTGGAAGCGGACGGCCCGGGTGCGCTGCTTGCTCTCCCAGATGTCCTCCCCGTCGAAGAGGACCTGACCGGAGGTGGGCTTTAACAGGCCGTTGAGATGCTGGATCAGGGTGGACTTGCCAGAGCCGGTGCGGCCGATGATGGCCAGGTACTCTCCCGCCTGGGCGGCAAAGTCCACCCCTCGCAGGGCGGCGTGGGCAAAGGGGGTGCCGGCGCTGTACAGATGATGCAGTTGTCGCGTCTCCAGGATGGGGGGCATAGGCGCAGGCTCCCTTTCAGCTCAAAAGTTTTCCCAGGGCGGCGGCGCAGCTGTCCGCGTCCAGGGTGTCCAGGGGCAGGTCCAGGCCGCGCTGGCGCAGCGCGTGCATCAGAGCTACCGGCTCGGGCACCTCCAGCCCCAGCGCCCGCAGGCCCTCCACGTCCTGGAAAACCTGGGCGGGGGGGCCGTCCCGGGCCACCCGCCCCTGGTGCATGACGATCAGGCGGTCGGCCTGAGCGGCCTCGTCCATGTGGTGGGTGATGAGCAGCACGGTGATCCCCTTCTCCCGGTTGAGGGCCCGGACGGTGGACAGCACCTCCCGCCGGCCCACCGGGTCGAGCATGGCGGTGGCCTCGTCCAGCACCACGCAGGCCGGTTCCATGGCCAGCACCCCGGCGATGGCCACCCGCTGCTTCTGCCCCCCGGAGAGCAGGTGGGGAGCATGCCGGGCATAGGACTCCATGCCCACGGTGCGCAGGGCCGCGTCCACCCGTTGGCGGATCTGGGGGGAGGGCAGGCCCAGGTTCTCGGGGGCAAAGGCCACGTCCTCCTCCACTACGCTGGCCACGATCTGGTTGTCAGGGTTTTGGAAGACCATGCCCACCTGGCGACGGATGTCCAGCAGGCGGGCCTCATCGGCCGTGTCCAGCCCGGATACGTACACCTTGCCCCCGGTGGGCAGCAGGATGGCGTTGAAGTGCTTGGCCAGGGTGGATTTGCCCGAGCCGTTGTGACCCAGCACGGCAACGAAGGAGCCGGGCTGGATGGCAAGGTCCACGCCGTCCAGCACCGTGGGGGCGGCGCCCTCTTCGGTGGTGTAGCGAAAGACCAGCTGTTGGGTTTGCAGGATGGGCTGCTTCATAGAGACACCACCACTCCAATGGGATGAGATGGGGCGGGCGGTCAATGGGGCGTCCACCGCCCCGCCGCCCCGCAGGGCAGGGCCAGGCCGGTCTGGGTGACGGGCAGGCCCAGCTCGTCGGACTCCGCGCGCCCGCCGAACCTGCCACCGATGACCGTTTGCAGCAGGTAGGTCAGCACCGAGGGGGCCAGCCCCGCGGTGTAGGAGTTGAGCAGGACGAACAGGGGCTGGTCGCTGAGCACCTGGCAGACCAGTTCCAGGAAGGGGTAGAGGCTGTCCTCCAGCTTCCACACCTCCCCCGAGGGGCCCCGGCCGTAGGAGGGAGGGTCCAGGATGACGGCGTCATACCGCCGGCCCCGGCGGATCTCCCGCTCCACAAACTTGGCGCAGTCGTCCACGATCCAGCGGATGGGATGCCCCTCCAGCCCTGAGAGCTTAGCGTTGTCCCGGGCCCACTGCACCATGCCCCGGGCCGCGTCCACGTGGCACACGCTGGCCCCCGCAGCGGCGCAGGCCAGGGTGGCCCCGCCGGTGTAGGCAAACAGGTTGAGCACCCGAACCGGCCGGCCGGCGGCCTGGATCTGATCCCGGGCAAAGTCCCAGTTGACGGCCTGTTCTGGGAACAGACCGGTGTGCTTGAAGTTCATCAGCCCCACCTGGAAGGTCAGTTCCCGGTAGCGCACCTGCCAACGCTGGGGGATACCGTGGCTGCTCCAGGCCCCGCCCCCGCTGCGGGAGCGGGTGTAGCGGGCGTCGGGCCGGGCCCAGCCCGGGTGGGAGCGGGGGGTGGCCCAGATGGCCTGGGGATCGGGCCGGACCAGGGTGTACCGATCCCACCGCTCCAGTTTCTCCCCCCCGGAGCAGTCCAGCAGTTCATACTGCCGCCATTGATCGGCGATCCACATGGGCCGGCCCTCCCTTCCCGCTTGCTATAATGCGGGGTATTATACTATACTTTCGCCCCATAGTCAAACCCGACCCGCCTGGAGGGGGCGGATCGGGTCAGGGCAGGAAGCCCTCGAAGATGACCAGGCGGCCGTCGGCCTCGCAGGCGGCCAGGGCCTGGGGGGTGCGGATGGTCCAGCTCACCTCCCGCACGCCCCATTGGCGGCGGGCCAGCTTCAGGGCCAGGCGGCGATGAGGCTGCCGGTAGGCGATGAAGTCGGGCACGGTGAGAAAGCCGGTGAGCAGATGGGTCATGACAAAGTCGGCCACACGGCCTAGGCCGGTGCGGGTGCGCAGGAAGTCCTCGCTGAGCTGGCCCCGGCAGACCTGGGGCCGGTGCTTGCGCAGCCAGCGCACCGCCAGGGGATGGAAGGACTCCACACAGTAGTCCACCTGGAAGCGGTCCAGCATATCGCAGGCGGCCCGGGCCAGCGCACCGGGGTTGCGCTCGGCCTTGAGCTCCACGATGAGGGGGGCCTTGCCCTCGAACAGGGGCAGCACCTCCTCCAGCAGGGGGATGCGCTCCTGGGTGTCCTCCAGCCGGTAGCGCTCCAGCTCCCGGGCGGTGAGCTGGGAGAGCTTCACGTCCGCCCCGGCGGTGCGCAGCAGGGAGTCGTCGTGGAGCACGGCCAGCCGGCCGTCCTTGGTCAGGCGCACGTCCAGCTCCGCGCCGTACCCCCGCTCCACAGCCGCCCGGAAGGCGGCCAGAGAGTTTTCCGGGACACCCCGGGCCCGGTCGTGCAGGCCCCGGTGGGCGTAGTGGAACCGGGCCAGCACCGCCCAGGCGGGATGGCCCCCTCGCCCGCGCAGCAGAAGGGTCCACACCAGCAGAAGCCCCACGGTTGCCAGGCCCACCCAGGCCAGGGCCAGCAGGGGCAGGGACAAAGGCAGCAGGGCAATGGCCCCGGCCAGGACGCACAGCAGCAGGAAGCAGGCAAGCAGAATCATGGGGTCATCTCCTTGGGATGGGGGCGGTGTGGTTCAGGAGTGGTTTAGGGGTGGGCGGCGGCCAGGGCGGCGGCCAGGGCGCCCACGTCGTCAAAGATCCAGGTGGGGGCGGGTGTGCCGGGGCCCACTTGGTCGGCCCGCCCCTCCCCGGACAGGACCAGGACGGTGTCGACGCCGGCGTTGATGCCGCAGGCGATGTCGGTGTACAGCCGGTCGCCCACCAGCAAGGTCTCCCGAGGGGAGCGGCCAAAGCGGGCCATGGCCAGCCGGGCCAGCTCGGGCTGGGGCTTGCCCAGCACCTGGGGGCGGCGCCCGGTGGCCCGGTGGAGCATCTCACAAACGCTGCCGCAGTCGGGCACCGCGCCGTACCGGGTGGGGCACACCCAGTCGGGGTTGGTGGCCAGATAGTCCACCCCTCGGCCCAGCAGGATGCACGCGTGCTCCAGCTTCTCAAAGGTCAGCTCGGTGTCAAAGCCCACCAGCAGGCAGTCGATGTCCTTCTCCAAGCGGTGGGTGACGGGGATGCCGGCCTGGGCCAGCTGGGCCCGGAAGCTCTGGGTTCCAAAGGCATAGCACAGCCGGTAGGAGGGCTGGGCCTTCAGGTGGGCGATGAGGGCGTGGGTGGAGGTGAGCACCTGCTGGAGCGGGATGGACAGGCCCATGCCGGCCAGTTTGTCCACATAGGACTGGGGGGAGCGGGAGGAGTTGTTGGTCAGGAAGACGGGCACGCCCCCCTGGGCCCCGATCTGCTCCAGCAGGGGCGGGGCGCCGGGGAAGAGGACGTCGTCCAGATAAATGGTCCCGTCCAGATCCAGCAGGAACAGCCGCTTCTCGTCCAGCCGCGCCATGGGGCACCTCCTCGATGGATTCAGATGGGGCGGGGCTCAGCGCCGCACCGCCCCCAGTTCCCGCTCCAGGGCCTGGAGGATGGCGGTCACCTCCTCGTCGGCCTCCTGGCCGGTGAGGGAGCGCTCGTCGGCGCGCAGCACCAGGTTGAAGGCCACCGACTTCTTACCCTGGGGGATGCCGGGGCCCTGGTAGATGTCAAACAGGCAGACCGCTTGGAGTAGGCTCCCGGCCCCATCCCGGATGACCTGCTCCAGCTGGCCCACGGTGACGGCCTGGCCGCACACCACGGCGATGTCCCGGGTGACGGAGGGGAACTTGGGCAGGGGGCGGTACTCCGGGTCGGGGCCCTGGACCCGCTCCAGGGCCTGTACGGACAGCTGGGCGCAGTACAGCGCCCCGTCCACCCCGTAGTTGCGGGCGGCCAGGGGATGGATCTGGCCGAACAGCCCCAGGCAGTCCTCTCCGCTATATACGCAGGCGCACCGGCCGGGATGGTAGGAGGGCTGGTCGGGGTGCCCGTCAGGGGCCTGGAAGCGCACCTGGGGGACCCGCAGGTCCTGCAGAACGGCCTCCACGGCGCCCTTCAGAGTGAAGAAGTCCATCTCCTCCCCATAGGCCCCCAGGGTGAGGGTCTTGGACTCCACGGCCAGGCCGTCGTCCCCGCCGGGCAGGTAGACCCGGCCCACCTCGTACAGCCGGACGGAGGGATTGCGGTTGTTCCAGTTGCGGGCCAGGATGTCCAGCATGGAGGGCAGGGTGGTGGTGCGCATGATGGAGGTGTCCTCCCCCAGGGGGTTGAGGATGCGGAAGCTGTCCCGGCCGGGATGATCGGCGGGCCAGAGCAGCTTGTCATAGCTGGAGGGGGAGAGGAAGGAGTAGGTGATGATCTCGTCATAGCCGCAGGCCCGGCTCAGCTGGCCCAGCCGCTGCTCCAACCGCTGGGCGGGAGAGAGGCCTCCCTGGGTGGTCTGGCCCCGCATGAGGGTGGCGGGGATGCGGTCGTAGCCATGGAACCGAGCCACTTCCTCGGCCAGGTCGGCCATGGCCTTCACATCCCCCCGCCAGGAGGGGACGCACACCTGATCCCCCTCCACCTGGAAGCCCAGACGGCGCAGGGTGGCGGCCATCTCAGCCTCGGGTACCTGGGTGCCCAGCAGGGCGTTGATCCGGTCAGGCTCCAGGGTGAGCCGGGTGGGCTGGGGCACGAAGTTGAGCACGTCGATGACCCCGTCCACCACCTGGCCGGCGCCCAGCAGCTCCACCAGCTCGCAGGCCCGGTTGACGGCGGGCAGGGTGTTCATGGGGTCCAGCCCCTTCTCAAACTTGGCGCTGGCCTCGGTGCGCATCCCCAGGGCCAGGGCCCCCTTGCGGATGCAGGCCCCGTCAAAGCAGGCCGACTCGAACACCACGTCGGCGGTGTCGGCCACGATCTCGGAGTTCTCCCCGCCCATGATGCCCGCCAGCCCCACGGCCCGGGTGTCGTCGGCGATGACCAGGTGGCTGGCTGTGAGCTTGCGCACCTGGCCGTCCAGGGTGGTCAGCTCCTCGCCGGGGTCGGCCCGGCGCACCACGATCCGTCCCCCCCGCACATACCGGTAGTCAAAGGCGTGCATGGGCTGGCCGTACTCCAACATGACATAGTTGGTGATGTCCACGATATTGTTGATGGGGCGCACCCCCATGGCCCGCAGCCGCTCCCGCATCCACTTGGGGGAGGGGGCGATCTTCACGTTGCGCACCATGCGGGCGGTGTACCGGGGCACCAGGTCGGCCGCAGGGGTGTCCACCGTCAGCAGCTGATCCAGCGCCCCCGGCCCGCCCCCTTTCACCACCGGCTCGTGGAGGGACAGGGGCAGGTCAAAGGTGGCCGCCACCTCCCGGGCCAGGCCGATGACGGACAGGCAGTCAGGCCGGTTGGGGGTGATCTCAAACTCCACCACATGGTCGTCGGCGTTGAGGATGGGGCGGATATCATCCCCGGGCCGACAGTCCTCCCGGAGGAGGAAGATGCCGTCTGGGATGCAATGGGGGAACTCCGCCTGCTGGGCGCGCAGGTCGTCCAGGGTGCAGATGGTGCCGGCCTGGGTGTGGTAGGCCACCAGGTCCCCCGGGTGCAGGTTGGAGCAGATGGTGGAGGGGGCGGCGGTGGAGCCGCCCAGGTCCAGGCGGGTGTGGAAGCTGCCGTCAGGCTGGGGAGCGCACTCCAGCACTTTGGCGCACACCACCTCGCCAAACACCGCCTGCCCGGGCTGAATGCCCGCCGGGATGGAGGGCTTGTCCGGATCCAGGGGTTTGTAGTCGTTGAGCAGGGCGGCGGGGCGGATGACGGCGTAGGGAAAGTCCCGCTCGTCCAGACCCAGCTCGGCCAGGCCGCACAGCATCCCGTCGGACAGCTGGCCCCGCAGCTTGCCGCGCCGGATCTGCTTGCCGCCGGGAAGGGTGGAGTTGTGCAGGGCCACGGGGACCAGATCTCCCGGATGGACGTTCCAGGCCCCGGTGACGATCTGCACCGGCTGGGTCTGGCCCACGTCCACCTGGCAGATCCACATATGGTCGGAGTCAGGGTGGCGCTCCAGGCCGGCCACCCGGCCCACCACCACGTTGTGCAGCTCAGCCCCCAGGTCGGCGGTGGTCTCCACCTTGGAGCCGGACAGGGTCATGGCCTGGGCAAAGTCCTTGTCGTCAGCCTCCACCGGGACAAATTCCTTCAGCCACTTGCGTGACAGCTTCATCTTCGCTTCTCCCCCTTCTTAAAACTGCTCCAGGAAACGCACGTCGTTCTCAAAGATCAGGCGCAGGTCGGCGATCTTGAACCGGCGCATGGCGGTGCGCTCCAGCCCGATGCCAAAGGCCCAGCCGGAGTAGACCTGAGGGTCGATGCCCGCCATCTCCAGCACCCGGGGGTGGACCATCCCCGCCCCCAGCAGCTCGATCCACCCCTCCCCCTTGCAGGTGGGGCAGCCCGCGCCGCCGCACTTGTGGCACTGCACGTCCATCTCGCAGGAGGGCTCGGTAAAGGGGAAGTGGTGGGGGCGGAAGCGGGTGCGGGTGCCCGCCCCGTACAGCTGCTCCACCACGGTGTTCAGCGTGCCCTTCAGGTCGGCCATGGTCACCCCTTTGTCGATGACCATCCCCTCCACCTGGTGGAACATGGGGGAGTGGGTGGCGTCCACCTCGTCCTTGCGGTAGACCCGGCCGGGGGCGATGATGCGGATGGGCAGGGGCATGGAGTCCATGGCCCGCACCTGCATGGGGGAGGTTTGGGAGCGGAGCATCACCCGGCTGTCCGTGTCAAAGTAGAAGGTGTCCGACCAGTCCCGGGAGGGGTGCCCCTCCTCGGCGTTGAGCCGGTCGAAGTTGAGCTGGGCCAGCTCGATCTCGGGGCCGTCCAGCACGGTGAAGCCCATGCCCACAAAGACCTGTTCGATCTCCCCCAGGGCGATGGACATGGGGTGCCGGTGGCCCAGGCGGGGGGGCTTGCCGGGGATGGTGACGTCCACCGCCTCAGCGGCCAGCCGCTGCTCCAGGGCCTGCTGCTCCAGGGCCTGGGCCCGGCGCTCCAAGGCCGCCTCCAAGGCGGCGCGCACCTCGTTGGCCAGCTGGCCCATGGCCGGGCGCTGGTCAGGGGGCAGCTGGCCCATCTGCTTGAGCAGGTTGGTCAGCTCCCCCTTCTTACCCAGATAGCGCACCCGCAGCTGCTCCAGCTGGGCGCTGTCCGGGGCGGCCTCCAAAGCGGCCAGGGCCTGGGCCCGGATGTCTGAGAGTTGTTCCTTCATGGCTGGTCCTTCCTTTCCAAGGTTGGCGTGGGGGGGGCGGGGTCGGGCAGCAAAAAAGCCCTTCCTCCCAAAGCTGGGACGAAAGGCAAACCTTCCGCGGTACCACCCGCATTCGCGCTCACGCGCGCACTCAAGCCCCGGTAACGAGGGGCGGCCGTCCCGCTCTCACGGGCCGCTCCCGGGCGAACAAGGGACCCCCGTCAAGGCGGCTTTCAGCCGATGGCCGCCTCTCTCTGAGATGGGCAAACTCCCTATTTTCCCGTTCTACGCCTTTACACTACCGCCCTTTATACCACAAAAACAGTTGAAATGCAAGGGGGGAATCCCTATAATATAGGGCAGATAACCCGGAGGGTTTGGGAAAAGAGGAGGGATGGAGGTGGACCAGCGGGATCTGCCGGGGGGCCCGGCCCGGGTGGTGGACGAAAGCCTGGTGGCCGGCTGGATGCCCCGTCGGCCCCCGGACGGGCACAAGGGGACCTTTGGAAAGGTGCTCATCCTGGGTGGCAGCGTGGGCTATACCGGCGCGCCGGTGCTGGCCGCCCGGGGGGCGCTGCGCACGGGTACGGGGCTGGTGACGGTGCTCACCCAGCCGGAGGCCTATCCCATTGTGGCCGCCGGCTGCCTGGAGGCCATGACCCGCCCCCTGCCCGATGGGGATGGAGCGGTGCTGGAGCTGGTACAGGGCAGCGGCGGGGCGCTGATCGGGCCCGGCCTGGGCCAGGGGCCGCGGGCGGCGGGGCTGGTGCCCCTGCTGCTGGAGAGCGCCCAGGGCAGCCTGGTGGTGGACGCCGACGGCATAAATCTGTTGGCCAGGCATATGGATAGTTTGGACAGGCGGCCGGCCGGGGCCACCGTCCTCACCCCTCACGAGGGGGAGTTTGCCCGGCTGGGGGGAGCGCAGCCGGAGGACCGGCTGGCCGGTGCCCGGGCCTTTGCCACAGCCCACCGGTGCGTGCTGGTGCGCAAGGGGCACCGGACCATCGTGGCCTGGCCGGACGGGCGGTGTTTTCTCAACCCCACGGGCAACTCGGGCATGGCCAAGGGGGGCTCGGGGGACGTGTTGGGCGGGATGATCCTGTCCCTGCTGGGCCAGGGGCTGGACCCGGGCCGGGCGGCGGTGTGCGCGGTGTGGCTCCACGGCCGGGCCGGGGATCTGGCCGCGGCGGACAAGGGGGAGTACGGCATGCTGCCCTCCGATTTGATTGAACAGATTCCCTACGCCATCAAAGAACTGGACGCAGGGAAGAGATCAATCGGAATTTGGTAAGGAGGAACAGATGAATAAGTTAATACCCAAAATAGGTGCGGTGATTGTTGCGGTAACCGTCTTTCTATTTGCGGTATGCATGATAGTCGATTTTCCTTTTGGGTCATACCTTGTATGTATGTTTTTGCCAATAGGATATATTATGATGGTCGCAGGTTTCCAACATGAATGCTGTGAAGAGCAACGGATCTCTGCAAATATTGGACTGCTTTTTTCAGCAATATATGCCGTACTGATTTTTCTGGTATATTTTGCACAGACAACAAGTGTCCGACTGGAAGACCTGAATGAACAAGCGATTCGGATATTAAATTATCAACGAGGTGGTCTGTTTTTCAACTATGATTTGCTTGGATATGGAATGATGGCGCTTTCTACCTTTTTCATTGGTCTTTCCATCAAGGTAGATAGTAATTCAGACAAATGGCTGAAATGCTTAATGATGATACATGGAATCTTTTTTATCGGCTGTTTTATTATGCCGATGACAGGTGTATTCACAAGTATGGCAACTGGAGAAACAGATAATGGAGGGACAATCGCACTTTTAATATGGTGCGTCTATTTCTTTCCGATAGGGGTATTAGCATATAAACATTTTGAAAAAGCAAATAGATAAATTCCAGCTTGTCAGACTGAAAAATCAAGCATAGGAGGCAACCCAAAGTGCGCAAGCTTCTGTCTTGTGTACTGATGATGACCCTGCTGCTGGCCGGATGCGGCGGGCAGCAGAGCGAGAGCGACAGCCCTGAGCAGCTGGCCGCCAAGATCCGGGGGGAGTACCTGTCCCTGTCCGGCTGGACAGGGCAGGTGGAGGTGACGGCCCACTACGACCAGCAGGTTTACCAGTTCACCCTGGACGCGGCGTGGAGCCGGGAGGGGGAGACGGTGCTCACCGTCACCGCCCCCGAACTGCTGGCGGGCGTCACCGCCCGGATCCAGGCCGGGGAGGGGCGGCTGGAGTACGACGGGGCTGGGCTGTCCATCGGCGCGCTGGACGACCAGGGGCTGACCCCCATCGCCGCCGTCCCCGCCCTGATGGACCAGCTGGGGGCGGGCTACATCGCCCGGAGCGCCTGGCAGGAGGGGGAGGAGGGACGGCAGCTCTACCTCCAATGCCGGGACCCGGAGCGGGCCGAGGGGGAGGGCACCCAGTATGAGCTGTGGCTGGACCCGGACACCCACGCTCTGGAGCAGGCGGAGGTGAGTGTGGACGGGACCACCCGCCTGAGTCTGGTGTTTTCCGATTTTACCATGGAGTTGACGAATGATGAAGCTGGAGACGATGCGGACCTGGGCGGAGATCAGCCTGGACCATCTGGAACATAACTACCGGGCGCTGCGGGCCTGCGCCCCCAACAGCCGGTTCTTGGGGGTGGTCAAGGCCAATGCCTATGGCCACGGGGCGGTGCCGGTGGCCCGCAAGCTGGAGCAGCTGGGGGCGGAGTACCTGGCGGTGGCCTGCCTGAATGAGGCCATGGAGCTGCGCCAGGCGGGCGTCCGGGCCCCCATTCTGATCCTGGGGGCCACGCCGGAGCCGCTGGCGGGGCTGGTGGTGGAGGGGGGGTTCACCCAGACGGTGTTCACCCCCGGACTGGCCCAGGCCCTGTCCCAGGCGGCGCTGGAGCGGGGACGGCGGGCGCGGGTGCACGTCAAGGTGGACACCGGCATGAGCCGGCTGGGCCTGCTGGACCACGACCCCCGGCAGGCGGCCCAGGCGGTGCAGGCGCTGTGCGCGCTGCCCAACCTGGAGGCGGAGGGGATCTTCACCCACTTTGCCGCCGCCGACGGGGACGAGGGGTATACCATGCTGCAGTTCACCCGGTTCCTGGACACCCTGGACGAGCTGGAGCGGCGTTGGGGGCGGAAATTTGAAATCCGTCATTGCGCCAACAGCGCGGCTGTGCTAAACTATCCCTGTACCCACCTGGACATGGTGCGCCCCGGCGTGGCCCTGTATGGACACCTCCCCGACCCGGACTGCGGGGGAGTGGAAGGGCTGGAGCTGCGGGCGGTGATGAGCCTGAAAAGCCGGGTGGCGGCGGTGCGCCAGCTGCCGGGGGACACCCCGGTGAGCTACGGCTGCACCCAGAAGATGGGTCCCCAGGGGGGGCGGGTGGCGGTGCTGCCCATCGGCTATGCCGACGGATTGCACCGGGCCCTGTCGGGAAAGGGCAGCGTTTGGCTGGCGGGCAAGCGCCGGCCCATCCTGGGTCGGGTGTGCATGGATATGTGCATGGTGCTGCTGGATGAACAGGCCCAGGTGGCGCCGGGGGATGAGGCGGAGATCTTCGGGGAGCGGCTGCCTGCCGAAGAGCTGGCCCAGCTGGCCGGCACGATCCAGTATGAGCTGCTGTGCGCCGTGTCTCCCCGGGTGCCCCGGGTGTACCGCTGAGACAGTGCTGACATAGGATGGTGGGGAGCCCGCCAGGCCAGCCCGGTCAGCCGGGCCGAGCCGGGCGGCGAGCCGAGGAGGTTTTGCCTCATCGGTATAAAAACCTCCGAGCCGTGGGAGAATGATAGTACCCGGTCTACATAAAGCAGGCCGGGCACTATATCCGGCGGAGTGTGAAATCCTGTGGACAACAGTAGTGTCAAACGCGGCGACATCTTCTATGCCGACCTCAGTCCGGTGGTGGGCAGCGAGCAGGGGGGCGTGCGTCCTGTCCTCATCGTGCAAAACGACACCGGCAACAAACACAGCCCCACGGTGATCGCCGCGGCGATCACCTCCCAGACGGGGAAGGCTCGGCTGCCCACCCATATCAACCTGGCGGCCAACGCCTACGGGCTGCCCAAGGACTCCATCGTGCTGCTCGAGCAGATCCGCACCTTGGATAAGAAGCGGCTGCGGGAACATATGGGTCGGGTGGACGATCAGGTCATGCGGCGGGTGGATAACGCCATTGCCGTCAGCTTTGGCCTGAACCCGGAACGATTGGTATAACCGTCCCGCCCGCCCTGGTTTCTCCAGGGCGGGCGGGAGCCCTACATCACCCCTCGGCCGGGGAAAATCCAGGCGCATGCATCCAAATCACGGCAGGGGAACATAGCATCCATCCATCCCCCCAGAGGGCGGGGAGAGACAGAGAACGGAGGAGCATACTGATGAAGCTGATCCAGCGCAAGTGGAAACTGGCCGTGGCCATGGCGTGCGCGGCGGTGTTGGTGGTCACGGTGGCCTATGCGGCCACCGCGGGCGGCCAGGAGGACCCGCTGATCACCCTGAGCTACCTGGAGCAGGTGTTCCAGCCCCAGGTGGAGGACACGGTGGAGCAGGCAGTCACGGCCCAACGCCAGCAGCTGCAGCAGCGGCTGGAGCAGGCCATCTCCGGTTGGAACGCCCAGGTGCAGGAGGCCATTGCGGGCCTGGAGGCGGGAGAGAGCGCGCTGTTCCAGGCCGTCACCCTGAGCCCGGGACAGAGCCTGGTGGGCCAGGCGGGGTGCGAGCTGGTGGTGCGCGTAGGCGCGGCCTGGTGCCAGGATGGGGAACTGATCGACGCCAGCGCCGGGACCCAGCTGGGCGCCGGGCAGGAGCTGGCGGTCAACCACCTGCACCTGGTGGGAGAGGGGGGCTGCACGGTGCAGGCAGCCTCAGATACGGTCCAGCTGTTGGTGCGGGGGCCGTACACGATCCTGGAGTGAGGGCAGGGTTCACAAAAGCTTCATAAAGTGTTTGCAAATTGGCAAACACTTACACAATGGAAGCTGCTATGATGAATGCGTCAGGAAGGAAACCAGACGACGATAACCTCCTTACCCTCTTTCTCTTCTCTTAAAAACCGGACGGGCCCTGGCCATTTGGCCGGGGCCCTTTCGGATGGACGAGCCCGCCCGGATGGGCGGCTTTTTTTGCCCCGGTGCAGGAGACGTAAGGACAGAGGGCCTTGTCTTTGGATGGGGAATGGGGTATGATAGTCCTGCTCATCAAGCGGAAAAGCGGAACGGAGAGGGACGATGGACTATTTTCACCTGTCGGCCGGGGAGGACAGCCTCGGCCAAATCAGCTCCCTGGGCCTGGCCTATCTGGGGGACGGCGTGTACGAGTTGATGGTGCGGGCCTGGCTGTGCCTGCACGGGAAGGCCACCAATAAAGGGATGCACCGGGCGGCGCTGGACTATGTGGCCGCTCCGGCCCAGGCCCGCTTAGCCCAGCGGATCCTGCCCATGCTCACCCCCCAGGAGCAGGAGGTGTTCCGCCGGGGGCGCAACAGCCGCACGGCCACGGTGCCCAAGGGGGCCAGCGTGGCCCAGTACCACACCTCCACCGCCCTGGAGGCACTGTTCGGCTGGCTCTACCTGCGGGGGGAGACCGACCGGCTCAACCAACTGTTTACCCAGATGATGGAGGGATAGGCCATGCCTTTGGACGCCATCTGCCTGACCGCCGTAGCTGCTGAGCTGCAAGGGGCGCTGACCGGCGGCAAGGTGGAGAAGATCTATCAGCCCGCCCGGGATGAGGTGGTGCTTCACCTGCGGGGGGCGCGGGGGGGTGGGCGGCTGCTGCTGTGCGCCCACCCGGCCCACCCACGGGCCCACCTGATCACCCTGCCCCAGGAGAACCCGGACAGCCCGCCCATGTTCTGTATGCTGCTGCGTAAGCACCTGCAGGGGGGACGGCTGGTGGAGATCGCCCAGCCCTCCATGGAGCGGGTGCTGGAGCTGCGCTTTGAGGCGATCAACGAGCTGGGCGACCGGGTGGAGCGCCGGCTGGTGCTGGAGTGCATCGGCCGGCGGGCCAACCTCATCCTGCTGGACGGGGCAGGGCGGATCACCGACTGCCTGCGCCGAGTGGATGGGGACCTGTCCGCCCGGCGGCCACTGATGCCCGGCCTGTTCTATCAGCCCCCTCTGCCCACCGGCAAGCTGGACCCCACCGGCCTGGAGCCGGAGGGGCTGCGGGAACTGGTGCTGGCCCAGGCCCCCGAGGGAGACGGGCAGGCGAACTGGCTGCTGGACACCTTCCAGGGCCTGTCCCCCCTCATTGCCCGGGAACTGGCCTTCCAGGGCGGGGGGGAGCGGGAGGGGCTGGCTGACCGGCTGGCTGGGCTGATGCAGCATGTCCAGGAGAAGGACTTTACACCAATTGTATTAGAACGTGATGGCAAAGGATTTGACTTTACATTTATGCCCGTGCTGCAATACGGCCCCGGGGTGGAGCTGAGCCGGCAGGAGAGCTTTTCCAGGCTACTGGAGGACTACTACGCTGGGCAGCTGGCCCAGGAGCGCAGGCGCCAATGGGGGCAGGACTTCCTGCGGGCGCTCACCCAGGCCCGCAACCGCACGGCCCGGAAGATTGCCAACCAGGAGCAGGAGCTGCGTCAGGCGGCCGACCGGGAGGGGCTGCGGCAGTTTGGGGACATCCTCACCACCAACCTGCACCGGATGGAGCGGGGGCAGAGCGTGCTGCGGGCCCAGAACTACTACGACCCGGAGGGCGGGGAGGTGGATATCCCGCTGGATCCTCTGCTCACCCCTCAGCAGAACGCCGCCCGGTATTATAAGGAGTACAAGAAGGCCCAGAAGGCCGAGCAGATGCTCACCCTCCAGCTGGAGAAGAACCGGGGGGAGCTGGACTACCTGGACAGCGTGCTGCACACCATGGCTTTGTGCGAGGGGGAGCGGGACCTGCAGGAGATCCGCCAGGAGCTGATGGACAACGGCTACCTCAAGCAGCACCGGCGGCCGGGGGGCAAGGGGAAGCAGAGGCAGGCTGCGGCCCGGCCCATGGAGTTTCGCTCCTCCGGGGGGCTGACCATCCTGGTGGGCAAGAACAACAGCCAGAACGACCGGCTGACCCTGAAGGAGGCGGACAAGGGGGATCTGTGGCTGCACACCCAGAAACTCCATGGCTCCCACGTGATCCTCAAGACCGGGGGGGCGCAGCCTGACGAGGAGTCGCTCACCGAGGCGGCTATGCTGGCGGCTTGGTTCTCTCAGGGACGGGAGTCGGGGCAGGTGCCGGTGGACTATACGCCGGTGCGGGCGGTACGCAAGCCGTCGGGGGCCAAGCCGGGTTTTGTGGTCTATCACACCTATCACACCTTGTACGTCACCCCTCGGGAGGAGCTGGCCCGGACGCTGCGGGTGCGATGAATTGGGACGAAATAAAGGGAATATGGCCCGTTTTATCTGGAAGTTTGGGGTAATGGGAATCAAATCTCGGCAAAAGGGAGAAGATGGTTTGGGGGCGGAAAAATTGGGAAACGCCCCTTGAGCAAGGCTGGGATCTGTGCTATACTCAAGTAGGACACAGCCTGGCCAAATGGAGGCGGCTGTGTTCCCACGCAGCGCTCTGTGGGGTGGGGGCGTCGGCCCGGAGGGTGCCCTCCGGTGCGCCGGGGTTCCGCTGCCGGAACGCAGAACGGAAAGGGAGATTGGGATGAAATCACTCCTCTTGGCGGCCAACCGGCTGTTCCCCCTGCCTGTGCACCCCTTCAACCTACAAAACGAGGGGAAAGAGAGCTACGCCATGTGGCAGTACCGGCGGGGGGCGGATACCATCGCCTTCTACCGGCAGCGGTATACCCTGGAGGAGATGTTCCAGGGCAAGCGGGTGCTGGACATCGGCTGCGGCGCGGGGGGCAAGACCATGTACTATGCCGCCCAGGGTGTGGAGCACATCTATGGCATGGACATCGTAGCCCGCTATCAGCCCGAGGCGGAGGCGCTGGCCCAGCAGCTGGGCTATGCAGACCGCTTCACCTTTGTGGCGGGGGACGCGGCGGACACCGGATTTGCGGAGAACAGCTTTGACACCGTCATCATGAACGACGCCATGGAGCATGTGGCCCGGCCCGAGCTGGTGCTGGCTGAGGTGCGGCGGATCCTCCGGCCTGGGGGCCGGCTGTATGTGAACTTCCCGCCCTACTACCACCCTTTCGGGGCCCACCTGTCCGACCTGATTGGCATTCCCTGGGTTCACCTCTTTTTCTCAGAGGGCACCTTGGTGGAGGCCTATCGGGAGTTGTGCCAATCCATCCCCGGCGGTGAGGAGCGGGTTGCCTTCCGCATCTCTACAAATGAGCAGGGGAAGGATTACTTTTCCTACCTCAACCACATGACCATCCGGCGCTTCCGGCGGCTGCGGGCCCAGGCGGGCATGGAGCCGGTCTACTACCGGGAGGTGCCCCTGCGGTCGTTCCTGGCCCCCTTGGCCAAGCTGCCGGGGGTGAAGGAGGGATTTGTCAAGATGGTGGTGTGCGTGTTTGAGAAGGGGTGAGCGCCCTGCCGGAAGCTGGCATAGCGGCTGGCGGGACTGGGCATACTCTCCAGTAGCCTGGCAGAGGGCTGCAAACCACAAATCAAAAGAAAAGGAGATCGGAACATGGATACGAAGTTCTACATTTGCCGCCACTGCGGCAACCTGGTGGAGATGGTGCAGAACAAGGGGGTGCCCCTGATGTGCTGCGGCCAGAAGATGGAGTACCTGGATCCCAACACCGTGGACGCCAGCGGCGAGAAGCACAAGCCGGTGGTCAGCGTCAACGGGGACACCGTGCGGGTAGAGGTGGGCTCTGTGAGCCACCCCATGCAGGAGGATCACAGCATCCAGTGGGTGTACCTGGAGACCGAGCACGGCGGCCAGCGCCGGGACCTGAAGCCCGGGGAGGCGCCCGTGGCCGAGTTCGCCCTGAAGGGGGAGAAGGCGGTGGCGGTCTACGCCTACTGCGACCTTCACGGCCTGTGGAAGAGCGAGGTCTGATCCACTCCTGAATTGGGAAACAGAGACACCTGCCCGCCGGCGCAGCCGGCGGGCAGGTGTTGTCTTGTGCGACTTTGCCGCTGGAGACGGTGGGTGAGAAAAGAAGGGGGCCCAGGGCAGGGGAATGTCCTGGGCAGAAAAAGGGGGCCGGCGACGGGCTGTCAGGAAGGTACCCGCGCCGGCCCCACAGGCCTGGTTAGAATGGGATGGTTACGCGCCCTCGCCTTACAGGAACAGGGCGGGGAAGAGCAGGAAGGCGGAAATCACGCCGATGGCCAGGTTGCACAGGCCAGCCAGCTTGGTCAGCGCAGCGCTGCCGGTATACCAACCGGGGATGAGCACCAGCAGCAGCAGGTCGATGACCACCAGGTCAATGCCCAGGGGCCAGACCAGGCCATCCTGGAAGGCGCGCACGGTGAAGCCGATGCACAGGATCAAGGCGCACAGGAAGAAGTGGGCCATAACCTTCTTGTCGCCGCCCTTCAGGAAGAAGAAGCCCACCAGGATCCAGAACAGACCGAAGAAACCGAAGATGGTGCCCAGGTAGACGCTGTGGCTGCCACCCACGTTAAAGATGTACATGGAGAACGAGGTGAACAGCTGGGTAAAGCCGCCAAAGAAGATGGCGATGTACCCCAGGGAGCGGGTGAGCTTTGCGTGATCGGCCCCCTTCACGCCCACGCCGAGCTGCTCCAGGCCGAAGCAGATGACGGTGGCGAATAGGCCGAACAGGCCAATGGCCTCAGGGTTGACTGGGTTCATAGTTATAACCTCCTTGCTGAAATGAATGGAAAAACGCCGAATTCCTACTAACAATATCAAAAAAGTATGAGGCGGTCAAGGGGGTTTTTGACATTCCCGATAAAAAACTTGAAAAAGTTTACCGGGGATGGAAAAGAATTTCAGATCAGCCTGTCCCCAAACAGGGGTGGGGATGCTGGAAACAGCGGCTAGAGGGAAGAAAGAAGCCGCCCTGGGGCGGGCGGCTTTGGATGGGTGGGGACAGGCCCCGAGGGCGGGAGAAGGGGGGGGACAGATCCCGCCTTTTTCCGCACCGAGGGAGGGGAAAAAGCGGGGGACGGGGCGAAATACGCCCGGACTTGGGACAGCGGTCAGGCCAGCTTCTCCAGGCCGGCCTGGATGCGCTTGAGGGCTTCCTCCCGGCCCAGGATGTGACAGATCTCCACTGCCCCGCCTGGGGTCACCGCCTTGCCCGCCAGGGCGATGCGCACCGGCCAGAGCAGGGTGGCGTTCTTCACTCCCAGGGACTGGGCCAGCTGCACCAGGGCGTCGTGGATGGCGGGCTGTTCCCACACGGGCAGCTGGGATAGGACGGGGAGGGCGGCCTGGAGCATGGCCTGGGCCACCTGGGGATCGGTCTTGGACTTTTTGTTGGTGAACAGCGCTGGATCGTAGTCGGGCAGCGCGTCAAAGAAGTCCACCTTCTCCGGGATGTCGGACAGCTTCTCGCATCGAGCCTGGAGCAGCTGGGCGATGGCGTCCAGGTCATAGGCGGGGTTTTGCACCCCTTGGCGGAGGTAGGGCCGGGCCAGACGGGCAAACTCCTCCGGGGGCAGGGCCCGGAGGTAGGCGGCGTTGAAATAGGTCAGCTTGTCCAGGTCGAAGCAAGAGGGGGACTTGGAGATGCCGGACACCTCAAAGGCATCCGCCAGCTCGTCCAGGGTGAACAGCTCCCGCTCGGCCAGCGCCCCGTGAGGGGCCCAGCCCAGCAGGGCCACATAGTTGACCACCGCCTGGGGCAGGTAGCCCTGCTGGGCCAGGTCCTCATAGGAGGGATCCCCCTTGCGCTTGGACATCTTGCGGGCAGCCCCGGTGTCGGGGTCGGTGATGAGCACGCTGGCACAGTGGATATAGGTGGGCACCTGCCAGCCAAAGGCGGCGTACAGCAGGTTGTACTTGGGGGTGGAGGAGAGGTACTCCGCCCCCCGCACCACATGGGTGATGCCCATGAGATGATCGTCCACCACGTTGGCGAAGTTGTAGGTGGGCAGCCCGTCGGACTTGAGCAGGATCTGGTCGTCCAGCTCGGCGTTGTCCACGGTGATGGGGCCGTACACCGCGTCCTGGAAGGTGGTGGATCCCTCTGGAATGCGCTGGCGCACGACGAAGGGCTGGCCGGCGGACAGCTTCTCCTCCACCTGCTCCGAGGTGAGGGACAGGCAGTGCCGGTCATACTTGGCATTGGGGTCGTCCTGGCGCAGCTGGGCCAGGCGATGCTCGGAACAGAAGCAGCGGTAGGCGTGGCCGGTGTCCAGCAGCAGTTGGGCGTACTTGCCGTACAGTTCCCGGCGTTGGGTCTGGACATAGGGACCCACGGGGCCGCCCACGTCGGGGCCCTCGTCCCAGTGCAGGCCGCAGGCGGTCAGAGCGTCGTAGATGCGCGCATCGGCGCCGTCCACCAGGCGGGCCTGATCGGTGTCCTCAATGCGCAGGAGGAACTGGCCCCCGGCGTGGCGGGCGATGAGATAGGTGTAGAGGGCGGTGCGCAGGTTGCCCACGTGCATGTAACCCGTGGGGGAGGGGGCGAAGCGGGTGCGCACCTGCCCCTGGGGGATGCGCGCCTCCATGTCCTGAAACCACTGCTTGTCCAAAGCCATGGCAAAAGACCTCCTGTGAATGGATTGCTCCCGGACATTATAACGGGGGCGGGAAGATTTTGCAAGCGGGGCTTAGGGGCAGGGCGGGAGGAAGAACTGCTCGACCAGCTCCTTGCCGCCCTGGCGGGCGACCAGGCCCCCCTCCAGCCAGACCGCCCGGTCGCATAGGGCGGCGGCGCATCGGAAGTCATGGGTGATGGTGAGCATGGTGCTGCCCTGTTCCCGGTGGACCTGATTGAGGGTGTCCACCAGGGTTTGCAGTCCCGGGTAGTCCTGGCCCACGGTGGGTTCGTCCAGCAGCAGCAGCCGTGGCTTTTGGGCCAGGATGGCCGCGATGGTCACCCGGCGCTTCTGCCCCTCGGACAGGGAGTGGGGGTGGCGGGAGAGCAGCGGGGTCAGCTCAAAGCGCCGGGCCAGCTCAAGGGCGTAGTCCCGGTCGGCGGCGGCGAAGGTCAGCTCCTGCTCCACGGTGGGCATGAACAGCTGGTAGTTGGGGTTTTGGTAGACCACCCCCACACATTGGAACCAGCGCCGGCCCGCCCTCCGACCCAGGGCCGGGTGGAGAAACTGCTCCATCCGCCCCCCATCCGCCCGGAGCAGCCGGGCCAGGATGGCCAGCAGAGTAGACTTGCCGCAGCCGTTCTCCCCCAGCAGGAGTACCCGCTCCCCCGCCCGCAGCTCCAGATGGAGCTCATCCAGCACAGATCGGCCCCCAAAGCGCTTGATCAGCCCCTCCGCCCGTAGAGCCGGGGGACCGGGGGGAAGCCGGTCCTCCGGCTGGTCCCGGATGAGAGAAATCTGGCTGGCCAGATAGTTGGCCTTGTCGGGCACAAGATGAGTTTGGCCGTCCCGCAGCTCCCAGACCACGTCGGCATGGGGCAGGGCCACGTCCAGCCGGTGCTCCACCAGCAGCACGGCCTTGCCCTGATCGGCCAGGGCACGCAGCAGAGTCAGCAGATCCTGGGCGCCCTGCCGGTCCAGGTTGGCCAGAGGTTCGTCAAAGATGAGGATATCCCGGTCCATGGCCAGGGTGGCGGCGGCCACCAGCCTCTGCTTCTGCCCCCCGGACAGCGCGCGGGTGGCCCAGCCCGGCTCCAGCTCCAGCCGGCGGCAAAGTGCCTGAATCCGCTGGCCGATCTCCCCGGGCTCCACCCCCAGGTTCTCGCAGCCGAAGGCGATCTCGTCCTCCACCTCCTGATGGATGATCTGGGCCTCGGGGTTTTGCAGCACGCAGCCCACCTTGCCTGAGATCTGGCTTAGGGTGCGCCCGGCCAGATCCTCGCCGTCCACCAGCACCCGCCCGTCCAGCACCCCGGAGCTCATGCGGGGGATGACCCCGTTGATCAGGGAGAGCAGGGTGGACTTGCCGCTGCCCGACAGGCCGGACAGCAGGGTGAGCTGGCCGTAGTCCAGGTAGAAGTCCAGCGCCTGGAGCACCGGCTGGGGGCAGCCGTCATAGGTGAAGCTGCGCAGCTCCACCTGAACGGCCCGCCTCATGCCAGGACCTCCTGGATGGAGGCGGCCCAGCCCAAGGCGGGGGCGCATAGGGCCACGGTCAGCACGGTCAGGAAGGCGGCGGAGAAGCCCACGTCCCGGCCGGTCAGGGTCACGGGGCGGTAGATGGTGCAGGAGGATCCGTCCCGGACAAAGCACCGGGTCTCCACCGACAGGGCCAGGGTGTCGGACAGGTTGACCAGGCGCACCAGCAGGGGGATGAGCAGGGCCCGGTAAAAGGCGGCGGGGGCCCACAGGGTGGTGACCCCTCGGGTGCGCATGGCCCCGCGCACCCGGCCGATCTCCCCAGCCAGCACGGGGACGAAGCTGGTGGTGATGAGCATCCCCAGGGCGGGCAGGCGGGGGCAGCCCAGGGCGGTGAGGCACCGGGTGAGCCGGACCGGGGCCATGGCCAGCCCCGGCAGGACAGCCACCCCCACCCCCGCCAACCGGTTGACCATCTGCCAGGTGAAGACGGCGTTGCCGCCGCTGGCCAGGTAAAACAGCAGACCAAAGCCGGCCAGGTAGGCCAGCAGAAAGGGCAGGGTGCGCAGGCAGAGCCTGGCCAGGCCAAACAGGCACAGCAGCAGCCACACCGCCCCCACAAACACGCTGCCCCAGATGCTCCGGGCCAGAGCCAGCGCCCCGATGAGGGTGAGCAGGGCGGCCAGCACGCTCACCACGGGGTAGAGGGGGCGGCGGGGGTGGAAGCGGCCGGTCATCCCTTCAGTACCCCTGCCCGGCGCAGTTCCCGGGAAATCTTGACGCCAAGGGCCGCTCCCAGGGCGCTGAGGGCCACGGCGGCCAGCACGCATCCCACCGCAGCCAGCTGCAGCCCGGCGCCGAAAAACTGTTCAAACAGGTCGCCGGCAAAGCACACGTAGTACAGCAGGTTCAGAGGCAGGGTGAGGGGGATGAACAGCCAGGCGGCCAGAAAGACCGCCCCGTCCCGCCCATAGCCCCGGAAGAGGGCCAGCACCAGCCCCTCCAGCAGCAGGCCGGCCAGCAAGCTGGAGAAGAACATGACAGGGGCCATAAACAGCTCCACGGTGCCGGTGAACAGGGCGAAGAAGAGCATGGTGCCCACCTTGCGCACCTTCATCAGGGCCACGGCGGGGAACAGGGAGAACTGCAGGGCGGTGACCACCTGGGCCAGGGCGAAGATGTGGATCTGGGAGACCAGGGCCATCACCGCCGCGGTGCAGGTGGCCACGGCGGACAGGATGGCCAGAAACACCACGTCCTTGACGGTGAAGGCTTGGAATACAGGCTGGTTCATACTGTCACCTCATTTGCTGGGCCACCCCGTCCTGGATGGCGTACACCCGGTCGGCGATGGCGATGGTGGAGGCCCGGTGGGACACCAGCAGGATGCATTTGTCCTGCCGGTGTTGGGAGATGGCCTGGAGGATGATGGACTCGTTGAGGCTGTCCACATTGCTGGTGGGCTCGTCCAGCAGCAGCAGGGGCCCGTCATGGAGGAAGGCCCGGGCCAGGCCCAGGCGCTGGCGCTCACCGGCGGACAGTCGGTCGCCCAGCGCGCCCACCCGGGTCTGGTAGCCCTGGGGCAGGGTGAGGATGAAGTCGTGGATGGAGGCCTTGCGGCAGGCCTCCTCCAGCTCCTGCTGGGTGGCGCTGGGCTTGGCCAGACGCAGGTTTTCTTCCACGGTCTGGTCAAAGAGGTAGGTGGACTGGCTGACCAGGGTGGCGTTGTCAAGCAGGCTCTTGGTGCTGCATTGGTCCACGTCCACGCCGTTGTACAGGATCTGGCCGCCGCCCTTCTCCCAGAAGCGCAGCAGCAACTTGAGCAGGGTGGACTTGCCGCACCCGGAAGGGCCGATCAGCCCCACGATCTCCCCTCGGCGGGCGGTGAGGGACAGTCCCCGGAGCACCGGCCCCTCCCCATAGGAGAAGGTGAGGTCACGCACGTCCAGGCGCTGGAAGGCAAAGTCGGCCCCGTGCTCCACCGGGGTGACGGCGGGCCGCTCCTCCAGCAGATCCAGTACCCGGTCGCCGCTGGCCAGGGTCTGGGTCAGGTTGCCCGGTAGGGCAGAGATGGCGATCACCGGCCCGAAGGAGCCAAAGACGGCCGCCACCCCCACCACGGTCCGGCCCAGGGAGAGCTGGCCGTCCAGGTACAGCCCCACCCCAGCCAGCAGGGCGGCGGCCAGAGACAGGCACACGCACAGGTCGGTGGCCCCGGCGGCCAGGGCAGAGGCCCGGCGGGTGCGGGCGGTCTGTTCCTGTAGGCGCTGGGAGCGGCGGTCCACCTCCTGGGCCCGGGCTGGCCCGGCGTTGTGCAGCACGATCTCCCGCACCCCTTTGACGCTGTCCAGGAAATAGCCGTTGAAGGCGGAAAACTCCCGCCGGTAGGCCACCCCCGACGGGCGCAGCCGGCCGCTGGTGACCAGGGGCAGGGCCACGCCGATGAGTAGGAAGCCCAGCAGGGCGGCCAGGGCCAGGTACCAGCTGGCATACAGCCCTACGAAGAGCAGCACCACCAGGCAGGTGAGCACGGCGATGCAGATGGGGGAGATGGTGTGGGCGTAAAAGATCTCCAGGGTCTCGATGTCGGCGGTGAGCATGGACAGGATGGCCCCCTTCTGCCGGCCCTCCAGCTTGGCTGGGCACAGCAGGCGCAGGGCCTGGTAGATCCGGTCCCGGAGCGCCGCCAGCAGGCGGAAGGCGATGTAGTGGTTGCTGTACTGCTCCCAAAGGCGCAGCCCGCCCCGCAGCGCCCCGCAGGCTACGGCCAGGACCATGATCTGGAGGTAGCTCAGGGCCACCGGCTCTCCCAAGACTTTGGCGATGCCCAACGCGCCAAGCACGGGGACGGCCATGGCCGCCAGAAATCCCAGCACCCCGCCCAGCACCGCCAACAGGATGACCCAGGCCAGGCTGCCCACCAGGGCGATGAGCCGGATCATGATGAGCGCGCCGGGCCGGCGCTGCTTTACCTTAGCCATGGCGCTCCACCTCCTCCAGGGCCTGCTGGGCCCGGTACATCCGGGCGTACACCCCGCCCGCGCGCAAAAGCTCCTCGTGGCTGCCTGACTCGGCCACCTGCCCGCCGTCCAGCACATAGATGCGGTCTGCCCTGGCCACGTTGGCAAGCCGGTGAGAGATGAGGATGACGGCCTTGTCTTGGGCCAGCTGGGCCACGTTGTCCAGGATGACCCCCTCGCTGTCCACGTCGATGTTAGAGGTGGCCTCATCAAACAGGTAGACCGACCGGTCGGCAGCCAGGGCGATGGCCAGTGCCAGGCGTTGGCGCTGGCCGCCAGAGAGGTTGCTCCCCTCCTCCTGGATGACCCGGTCCAGCCCCCCGGACTGGCGCACGAACCCGTCCAGCCCGACCCGGGACAGGGCGGCCCAGATGTCCGCGTCGGCCAGCTGGGGGCAGGCCAGGTGGAAGTTGGCCCGGACGGTATCGTGAAAGAGGTGGGTGTTGTAGCTGACCTGGGCCAGGCGGGCATAGTACCCCTCCCGGCTGAGCTGTTGCACCGGCACACCCCCCGCCAGAACCTGGCCGCCATCGGCCCGGAGCGCGCCGGTGAGCAGGGCCACCACCGTGGACTTGCCCGCCCCGCTCTCCCCCACGATGGCGGTCAGGGATCGGGGCGGGAAGGCCATGGAAACCTCCTGGAGCACCGGGCGCCGCCCGTCATAGGAGAAGCTCACCCCGTCCAACTCCAGCCCCTCTCCGGCCGGTTCCAGCCGGCCCCATTGGGGTTCGGGCTGATCCAGCAGGGCCAGCAGCTTCTGGCCGGCGGATGCGCCGTTCATGGCGATGTGGAAGGCGCTGCCCAGGGCCCGCAGGGGCAGGAAGAACTCCGCGGCCACTAGGATCAGGAACAGGCAGACGGCCGGATGGGTCCCGGACAGGGCGGCCCGCAGGGAAAGGCAGACGCCCACCCCCGCCCCCCCGTAGGCGATGAGATCCATGATGGTGGTGCTGGCCAGCTGCATCACCAGCACCTTCATGGTCACCCGGCGAAACTCCTCCGCCTGGGCCTGCATCTGCACGCCACGGGCCTGGTCGGCCTGGAAGATCTTCAGCTCGGTCAGGCCCTGGATGCTGTCCAGAAAGCCGTCGCCCATGGAGGTGTATTTGCCCCAGTACTTGGCGAAGATCCGCTTGGCGTACCGGGACACGGCCACGATGGACAGCGGGATCAGGGGCACGCAGCACAGTAGGGCCAGGGCGGTGGGCCAGTCCAGCCAGACGCACAGGCAGAACAGGATCACCGGGGCCAGCATGGCGTAGAAAAACTGGGGCAGATAAGTGGAGTAGTACAGGTCCAGCTGCTCGATGCCCTCCAGGGTCATCTGGGTCAGCCCGGCCATAGAGGCCTCCGGGGTATCCCGTACCCCCAGGCGCAGCAGCTTGTCATAGGCCCGGCGACGCAGCGCCCGCTTCACCCCGCTGCCCAGCCGGGTGCGCACCGCCCCGGTCCACACCGTGAAGCCAAACCGGGCGGCCGTGCCGGCGGCCAGAAGCAGCAGCGGCTGCCACAGCTGGGCGGCCTGCTCCTCCATGACCTGGTAGAGGGCCCAGTACACCCCGGCGGTGACCGACAGGTTGGCCAGCAACCCGCCCACCTGGAGCAGGAGCACCCCGGCCAGCAGCCCCCGCCGGTCCCGGACCAGGTCCAGCAATCCCTTATCCAGCATGGACCCAGCCCCCTTTCTGCCGGCAGGTCTGGGCCACATGGCGCAGGGCCACCACCGGGTGGTGCAGCAGCATACGTGGGCCGGCATAGCGCATGACCTGCCGGATCTGCGCCTGCCGATGGGGGTGGTAGCAGTGGATGGAGCAGCCGCTGCAAAAGGGCTTCTCGTCCCCGTGGGGGCAATGGGACAGGCGCAGCATGGCGTAGTCCAGCAGCTCCTGGCAATCGGGGCACAGCTGGCTGCCGCCCCGGTGGCGACCCCGGCAGTAGATCTGGATCATGCAGGCCACGGTTTTGGCCTCTTGAACCCGGTTCATACCCAATCCCTCCTTAAAAAAACACTGTATTAGCAATGGCTAACTGACCCTCAAAGAGTCAGCCGCGCCTCCGGGCGCGGCCAGATCGGCGGGACACGCCGCCGCGGTTAGCAATTGCTAACAATAGCATAGCACGATTTTTCCCCTTTGGCAAGAGGGAGCAGGCAGATTGGGCTCCAGGTCTGGAAGGGGGCGGCAGGCCATATCCATATAGAGCGGGGCCGCCGGGCAAAAGAGAGAAGGATGGGGGCGCCAGGGGTGGGGGTTTTGGCGGATTTGGACAGAAGGGGCTGGCGGCAGCGGCGGGTGGGCAGGCTGGGCCAGGGCGGGGAAGCGGGGGCGGAAAGAATGCCCTTGCTTTTGGGGCCAACTCATCATATAATGTCATCGTTTCAATGTGCTGGAAGCGGGGAGGGAGGGGGCTGATGGACAACCGGCCCATTGGGGTGTTTGACTCGGGCCTGGGCGGGCTGACCGCGGTGCGGGCGCTGGCCCGGCTGATGCCTGAGGAGGAGCTGGTCTACTTTGGCGACACCGGCCGGGTGCCCTATGGCGGCCGCTCCCGGGAGACCATCATCCGCTACGCCCGGCAGGACGTGGCTTTTCTGAGCAGCTTTCAGCCCAAGGCCATTGTGGTGGCCTGCGGCACGGTGTCCACCACGGCGCTGGAGGTGCTGCGCGGGGAGTGGGCGGTGCCCCTGTTCGGGGTGGTGGAGCCGGCGGCCCGGGCGGCCGCCCGGCTCACCCGCAGCGGGAAGGTGGGGCTGATCGGCACCCGAGCCACCATCCGCTCAGGGGCCTATGAGCGGGCGCTGGCCGTGCTGCGCCCAGGGGCCCAGGTGGCGGCCCGGGCCTGCCCGCTGCTGGTGCCCCTGGTGGAGAACGGCCGCTACCGCCCCGGGGACCCGGTGGCGGAGGCGGTGGTAGCCGAATACCTGGACCCCATCCGGGAGCAGGAGGTGGACACCCTGGTGCTGGGTTGCACCCACTATCCCCTGCTCAAGCCGCTCATCGCCCGGCATATGGGCCCCCAGGTGACGCTGGTGGACGTGGGGGAGCAGTGCGCACAATGGGTGGCCGGACAGCTCACCGGCCGGGGCCTGCGCTCTGACCGGGAGGGCGTGGGCCGGCACCGGTACTTCGTCAGCGACGACACCGGGGACTTTGCCGCGCTGGCCTCCGCCTTCCTGGGGGAGGACGTGGGGGCGCAGGTGGAGGAGATCGACATCACAGCCTATGGTTCATGAGGGGAAAACGGCTATGGCAGACAATGTGATCCTGTCCATCAAGGGCAGCCAGTACCAGGGGGGAGAGCCTCCGGAGGAGCTGGAGCTGGTCACCCCGGGCCGCCTGGTGCGGGACGGGCGGGGGGGCTATACCATCTCCTACGAGGAGAGCGAGCTGACCGGCCTGGAGGGCACCACCACCGTGGTGCGCATCGAGCCGGGCAAGGTGACCCTGCTGCGGGCGGGCAGCGTGAACGCTCAGATGGTGTTTGAGGAGGGGCGGCGGCACCTGTCCATGTATGAGACGCCCTACGGCTCGCTGTCAGTGGGCATCAATACCCGGCGGGTGAAGAACACCGTGGGGGAGGGCGGCGGCGATCTGGAGATCGACTACGCCGTGGAGATCGACAACCTGTTGGTGGGGCGCAACCTGTTCCGCATGAACGTCCGGCGGGACCCAGCCCTGCCCCAGTGAGGGCCAGGGGTCCAGACAAGCACACGAGAAAGGATGCGAGGGCAATGTCCAACATGATCCAAGCCGCAAAGGAACAGGCGGCCCGGCTGACCCAGGCCGCCTATGAGCGGGCCGCGGGGGAGGGTCTGCTGCCGGCGGGGCAGGCGATCCAAGGCAGCGTGGAGGTGCCCAAGGACAGCCGCAACGGGGACCTTGCCTCCTCCTTCGCCATGGCGGGGGCCAAGGCCCTGGGCAAGCCTCCCCGGCAGGTGGCCCAGATCCTCCTGGACCATCTGGAGCTGGAGGGGTCCTACTTCCAGCGGGCGGAGCTGGCCGGGCCGGGCTTTCTCAACTTCTTCTACGACCCGGGCTGGTACGGCGGGGTGCTCTCCGTCGTGGAGGAAGATCCTCAGGGATACGGCAGCTGCGACGAGGGCCGGGGGGCGCGGGTGATGGTGGAGTTTGTCTCGGCCAACCCCACGGGGCCCATGCACATGGGCAATGCCCGGGGGGGCGTGCTGGGGGATACCCTGGCCAACGTGCTGCGCCGGGCGGGGTACGACACCTGGAAGGAGTTCTACGTCAACGACGCGGGCAACCAGATCCACAAGTTTGCCCAGTCCATCCACGCCCGGTATATGCAGCTGCTGCCAGGGGGAGAAGGCTATCCCTTCCCCGAGGAGGGTTACCAGGGGGAGGACATCCGGGAGCTGGCCCAGGGCTTCTATGAGCGGTATGGCGAGTCCTACCGGGATGCGCCGGAGGAGAAATGGCAGGCGGACATGGCCCGCTTCGGGCTGGAGCGCAACCTGCCCAAGATGCGGGAGGACCTGCGCCGGTACCGCATCGAGTATGATGAGTGGTTCTTTGAGTCGTCCCTGCATGAGAGCGGCTATGTGGCCCAGACGGTGGAGCTGCTGGGCCAGCGGGGCTGGACCTATGAGCGGGACGGGGCGCTGTGGCTGGACACCAAGGGGTTGCTGCGAGAGAAGTACCTGCGGGAGGGCAAGACCCAGGAACAGGTGGAGAAGCTGGACCTGAAGGACGACGTGCTGCGCCGGGCCAACGGGATATACACCTACTTTGCCGCCGACATCGCCTACCACCGCAACAAGTTCGAGGCCCGGGGCTTTGACCGGGTCATCAACGTGTGGGGGGCCGACCACCACGGCCATGTGGCCCGGCTCCAGGCCGCCCTGGACGGCCTGGGGCTGGACGGTTCGGGCCGGCTGGTGATCGTGCTGATGCAGCTGGTCAACCTACTCCAGGACGGCAAGCCCGTGCGCATGAGCAAGCGAACGGGCAAGGCCATTGCCCTGCATGACCTGCTGGACGAGATCAGCGTGGATGCCGCCCGCTACTACTTCAACAACCGAGCAGCCACCAGCCCCTTGGATTTTGACCTGGACCTGGCCGTGCGCCAGGACGCAGACAACCCGGTGTACTATGTGCAGTACGCCCATGCCCGCATCTGCTCACTGCTGGCCAACCTGGCGGGGGAGGGGGACGCGGTCCCCCCTGCAGACGGGGTGGACGCGGCCCTGCTGGCCACGGGGGAGGAGCGGGAGCTGATCAAGAACCTAGCCCAGTACCCCCAGGAGCTGCGCCTGGCTGCCCGGGACTATGACCCCAGCCGGATCAACCGCTACCTCACCGCCCTGGCCGGGGATTTCCACCGCTTCTACAACGCCTGCCGCATCCGGGGGGAGGAGCGGGCGCTGCGGCTGGCCCGGCTGAAGCTGGCCGACACGGTGCGCCTGGTTTTGGCCAACGGGCTGGGGCTGCTGGGGGTGGCCGCCCCGGAGAAGATGTGAGGGCTGGCGGGAGATTTTAGGGAAGATGAAGATATTAAGAATTTCTGAAACTTTGCGGAAAACGGTTGCGCCCCACGCCCATTTCCGATAGAATCAGACAGGTTGCCATAACGCCAGCGGGCCCGCCCGGGGCGGGAGCCATAAAAACGTGCATAGGGGTGCGTTTGCCATGTTGTTGACCCTTCAAAAGTTCTGCGGCCTGTTGACGCTGCTGCTGACGGTGCTGTACCTGTACCAGGTGTTCTACGTGGCAGCCAGCCTGGTTCTGCGCCGCCGGCGGGCCTATGGCCCGGCCAAGCGGCAGCACCGGTTTGCCGCGGTGGTGTGCGCCCGCAACGAACAGGCGGTCATTGCCGAGGTGATCGACTGCCTGAAGAGGCAGGATTACCCGGCCCATCTACTGGACGTCTATGTGGTGGCCGACAACTGCACCGACGAGACCGCCGCCGTGGCCCGGCGCCACGGGGCCCTGGTGTACGAGCGGTTTGACACGGAGAAGGTGGGCAAAGGATATGCCATGGACTGGCTGTTTGGCCGGCTGAAGGCGGAGGGACTGGCCCAGCAGTATGAGGGCTACCTCATCTTCGACGCGGATAACCTGGTGGACCCGGGGTTTGTCCGGGAGATGAACGCGGTGTTCGATACCGGGAAGTACGACGCCATCACCTGCTACCGCAACACCAAGAACTACGACTCCAACTGGATCTCGGCGGGCTACTCGCTGTGGTTTCTCCGGGAGGCGCGTTTTCTCAACTTCCCCCGGATGCTGCTGGGCACCGGCTGCGCGGTATCCGGTACCGGATACCTGATCTCCTCCCGGGTGATCCGGGAGGAAGGGGGCTGGCCCTTCCACTTGCTCACCGAGGACATCGAGTTCTCGGTGGACTGCGCGGTGAAGGGGCGCAAGATCGGCTACTGCGACAAGGCGGTGGTCTATGACGAGCAGCCCACCCGCTTCGGCCAGTCCTGGCGGCAGCGCCTGCGCTGGTCCAAGGGGTTCTACCAGGTGGGGGCACGCTACTGGTGGGCGCTGCTCAAGGGATGCGTGACGCGCAAGGGCGGGCGGTTTGCCTGCTTTGATATGCTCATGACGGTGGCCCCCGGGATGCTGCTCAGCCTGGCCATCTTCGGCTTCCAGATCCTGCTGATCCTCTCAGGGCTGACCCAGCCGTTGGCGGTGTCGGCCAAGGTGCTCGTCAAGAGCGTACAGTTCCTGCTCCAGAGCGGGCTGGGTTTTTACATCGGGCTGATGCTCTATGGGGGGTTGACCCTGGTGTCCGAGTGGCGGCAGATCGCCGCCCCGGCTGCCCACAAGCTTACCCTGCTCTTTCTCTTCCCCCTGTTCATGTTCACCTACATCCCCATCTCCCTGGTCGCCCTGTTCTGCCGGGTGGAGTGGAAACCCATCCGCCACCATTCCGCCGCCGCTTTCCGGAGCCGTGGGACGGCTTATCCCAGTCCCCAGCCCGTGGCCGAACGGGCGGAGGGCTCCCTGTTGGGGGAGGGGCAGGGAAAGGGCTGAAAAAGAGGCTTGCATTGCCCGTTGCATTGTGCTATAATCCCATTTGTTAGTATGGTTACGATGGAAGAGTGAGGCTCCCGCCTCACTCTTTCTTTTCGAGGATGGAGGGCCGCCGGGAAGGATGGGACCCAGAGGACGCGGGCTCCAAGGGGACAGGAGGGAAGTGCTTGATGGCAAAGGTGACCGATGTGGTGGCCGCTCTGGCCGCGCCGGTGGTGGAGGGGTGCGGGTGCACCCTGTGGGATGTGGAGTATGTGAAGGAAGCGGGGGAGTGGTATCTGCGGCTGTATATCGACAAGGCCGGCGGGGTGTCCATCCAGGACTGTGAGGCGGTATCCCGCCCGGTGTCCGACCTGCTGGACCAGGCCGACCCCATCCCCACCAGCTACCTGTTTGAGGTGTCCTCGGCGGGGCTGGATCGGGCGCTGAAGAAGCCGGAGCACTTTGCGCAGTGCGTGGGCCAGCAGGTGGACGTGCGTTTGTACCGCCCGGTGGAAGGGGAGAAGGTGTACACCGGCGTGTTGCGGGGCTACCAGGACGGGACCGTGCTGGTGGACGAGCGGCGCTTTGAGAAGCAGGATGTGGCGCAGGTGCGCCTGCACGTTTCATTTTGAAGGAGAATGGTCATGGCTAAGAAGAAAGTCGCCCCCAAGAGCACTGAGCTGGACGCAAAGGAGTTTTTCGCGGCCGTCTCGGACATCGAGCGGGAAAAGGGCATTCCCAAGTCGTATATGATCGAGAAGATCACCCAGGCGCTGGTGGCCGCCTATAAGCGGGACCATGAGGGCATCACCGACAACGTGGTGGTGGACGCCGATGAGGAGAAGGGCGAAGTGCGCATGTACGTCAAGAAGGACGTGGTGGAGGAGGTGGACAATCCCCACACCGAGATCAGTCTGGAGGACGCGCAGAAGGCCCTGCCCCGGGCCCAGCTGGGAGACGTGCTGCGCATGGAGATCAAGCCCAAGAACTTCGGGCGCATCGCCGCCCAGACTGCCCGCCAGGTCATCATCCAGGGGATGCGGGAGGCCGAGCGGAACATGGTCTTTGACGAGTTTTCCACCAAGCAGCACGAGCTGCTCACCGGCGTGGCCACCCGGGTGGACGCGCGCACCGGCTCGGTGGTGGTACGGCTCAACTCCGGCGGGGAGTACACCGACGCCTTCCTCTCCCTCAACGAGCAGGTCCGGGGGGAGGACATCCGGGAGGGGGACCGGGTCCGGGTCTACGTGGTGGAGGTGCGCCGCACCACCCGGGGCCCCCAGGTGGTCATCTCCCGCACCCACCCGGGGCTGGTGCGTCGGCTGTTCGAGCTGGAGGTGCCCGAGATCTACGACGGCACGGTGGAGGTCATGTCCATCGCCCGGGAGGCGGGCAGCCGCACCAAGCTGGCCGTGTGGGCCCAGGATCCCAACGTGGATCCCATCGGCGCCTGTGTGGGCCCCCGGGGCCAGCGGGTGAACGCGGTGGTGGAGGAACTGCGGGGGGAGAAGGTGGACATCATCAAGTGGTCGGACGACCCAGAGCAGTATGTGGCCGCCGCCCTGGCCCCCGCCGAGGTGCTCAGCGTCATCGAGCTGGAGCCGGGCAAGAGCTGCCGGGCGGTGGTACCCGACGACCAGCTGTCCCTGGCCATTGGCAAGGAGGGGCAGAACGCCCGGCTGGCCGCCCGGCTGACCGGATTCAAGATCGACATCCGCCCGGCCAGCGCCCCCGAGCCTCCCCCCGACGCGGAGGAGCCCGAGCTGCTGGCTGATGAGGAGCAGGCGCCCGAGATGGAGCAGAGGCTGCCCGGCGGGACTGCGGCAGAGGACGGACAGGGGTTGGAGGAATAGGCTCCGGACGGTTTGGGGGGGGAGATGCGTATGCCGAAGAAGATACCCATCCGGCAGTGTCTGGGCTGCCGGGAGCACAAGCCCAAAAACCAGCTGATCCGGGTGGTGCGCGCCCCAGAGGGGGAGCTGTCCCTGGATTTCCGGGGTAAGAAGCCGGGCCGGGGGGCCTACCTGTGCCCCAGCGCCGACTGCCTGGCCCGGGCCCGGAAGAGCCGGGCCATCGAACGGGCGCTGTCCACCCCGGTGTCTCCAGAGGTGTATGCCGCCCTGGACGAGCAGATGAGAGCGGGTGAGCCGGGTGACGGATAGAGTGTTGGGCCTGCTGGGCCTGGCCCGGCGGGGGGGCAAGCTGGCCCTGGGCGAGCAGCCGGTGGCGGCGGCCTGCCAGGCGGGCCGGGCCAAGCTGGTGCTGTTGGCGGCAGACGCCGGCGGGGCCACCGCCCGGCGGGGGGAGAAGCTGGCCCAGATGGGTCGGGCGCCCCTGGTGGAGCTGCCCTATCCCAAGCAAGAGGTGGGGCGCAGCGTGGGGCGCAGCAGCTGCGCGCTGCTGGCCCCCACCGATCTGGGGCTGGCCGCGGCGGTGGTGAAGGGGCTGGCCCAGCGGGACGAGGGCCTGCTGGCGCTGGCCCAGCAGCTGGAGGAAAAGGCCGGGCGGCGCGGGCCGGCCCGGAGCAGGCGCGCGAGGGCGGAAAAGCCGCCTGCGCAGCCGGACGTGCAACCATAGGAGGTGGCCTGTTTGAGCCTTGCGAAATACAACGCCCGGGATGTGGCAAAGGACTTTGGGATGCAGACCAAAGCCATCACTGGTATCCTGGCCGAGCACACCAAGCAGACGGTGTCGCCCACCAAGGCGCTCACCGACCGGGAGCTGAGCATCATCTTTGAGCACCTGACCCAACGCAACCAGGTGGAGTCCATCGAGTCCATCTATGCAGACGTGTATCACGAACCCAAAAAGCCTGAGCCGGCCCCGGCCCCCAAGGCGGAGGAGCGGCAGCCAGCCCAGGACAGCCAGGCGGCGGCCCAGGGCCAGGTTCCGCCCAAGCCGCAGCCAGCCCAGGGCCAGCAGCCCCGGGCCGGCGGACAGGAGGGCGGCGTGGGCCGCGCCCCGGCCAAGAAGGTGGTGGACACCCGCAAGGGCGGGCAGGTGAACCTGGAGAAGTATGACCAGCGCCTGGAAGACCTGGCCCCGGACAAGGCAAACCGGATGCAGACCGGCAAGCAGAAGTTCCAGAGCCGGGGCGGCCGGGGCCGGGGACAGGGCTTTGGCAACAAGCGCCGGCAGGAAGAGGCGGAGAAGATGCGCCGGCTCCAGCTGGAGATCGCCAAAAAGACCCCTCTCACCGTCAAGATCCCGGACGAGATTGGGGTGGGTGAGCTGGCCAGCCGGATGAAGAAGACGGGGGCCGAGGTGGTCAAGTGCCTGATGAAGAACGGGGTGATGGCCTCCCTGGGCGATCTGATCGACTACGACACCGCCGCCCTGATCGCCATGGAGATGGGCTGTAAGGTGGAGAAGGAGGTCATCGTCACCATCGAGCAGCGGCTGATCGACACCGCTGAGGATAAGCCCGAGGACTTGGAGCCCCGGGCTCCGGTGGTGGTGGTCATGGGCCATGTGGACCACGGAAAGACCTCCCTGCTGGACTATATTCGCCACGCCAACGTGGTCTCGGGAGAGGCCGGGGGCATCACTCAGCACATCGGGGCCTATCAGGTGGAGGTGGGGGGCAAGCCCATCACCTTCCTGGACACCCCGGGGCACGAGGCCTTCACCGCCATGCGGGCCCGGGGGGCCATGGTCACCGACATCGCCATCCTGGTGGTGGCCGCCGACGACGGCATCATGCCCCAGACGGTGGAGTCCATCAACCATGCCAAAGCAGCTGAGATCCCCATCATCGTGGCCATCAATAAGATGGATAAGCCCGAGGCCAACCCCGAGCGGATCAAGCAGCAGCTGACCGAATACGGGCTGGTGGCCGAGGAGTGGGGCGGAGAAACCATCCTGTGCCCCATCTCGGCCAAGACGGGCATGGGGGTGGAGCACCTGCTGGAGATGGTCACCCTCACCGCCGAGGTGCAGGAGCTGAAAGCCAACCCCAACCGGGCCGCCCGGGGAACGGTCATCGAGGCCAAGCTGGACAAGAGCCGGGGGCCGGTGGCCACCCTGCTGGTGCAAAACGGTACCCTGCGCCAGGGGGATATCCTGATCGCGGGCACCGCCGTGGGCCGGGTGCGGGCCATGACCGACTACAACGGGCGCAAGGTCACCCAGGCGGGCCCCTCCGTCCCGGTGGAGATCATGGGCATGGGCGAGGTGCCCGGCGCGGGGGACGACTTCCACGCCGTGGCCGACGAGCGCATGGCCCGGGAGCTGGTGGAGCAGCGCAAGGCAGAGGTGAAGAACGCCACCACCGGGTCGGTGAAGACCAAGGTGTCGCTGGAGGAGCTGTTCAGCCAGATCCAGGCCGGCGAGATGAAGGAGCTGAGCCTGATCGTCAAGGCGGACGTGCAGGGCTCTGCCGAGGCGGTGCGGGCCAGCCTGGAGAAGCTGAGCAACGAGGAGGTCCGGGTGCGGGTGATCCACTGCGCGGTGGGGGCCATCAACGAGTCGGACGTGATGCTGGCGGCCACCTCCAACGCCATCATTGTGGGCTTCAACGTCCGCCCGGACAAGAACGCGGCGGAGTCGGCCGGGCGCAACAAGGTGGATATGCGTATGTACCGGGTGATCTACGACGCCATCAACGAGATCGAGGCGGCCATGAAGGGGATGCTCTCCCCCAAGTTCCGGGAGGTGGCCCTGGGTCAGGCCGAGGTGCGCCAGGTGTACAAGATCACCGGGGTGGGCATCGTGGCCGGCTGCTATGTCACCGACGGCAAGATGGTGCGCAACGCCCAAATCCGCCTGGTGCGGGACGGCGTCGTGATCCACGAGGGGGTCATGAGCTCCCTGCAGCGCTTCAAGGACAGCGTTCGGGAAGTGGCCCACGGCTACGAGTGCGGCATTACGATTGAAAAGTACCAGGACATCAAGGAAGGGGACGTCATCGAGGCGTTTCAGATGGAGCAAATTGAGGTATGAGCTTTCCAGCAGGGCGGGCGGTTTCGTCCGCTCTGCGGTGGCATTGTTTTCGGATTAAAAGAGAGAAAAGATTTTAGAATTTTAGGGTTAAGGCTGCCAGGACGGGGGCCAGCGACCTGGCCCTTCCAAGCAAGCAGGCCGCCAAAGACGGAAGCCAGAAACGTTCCCCGTGTTGCGGCGGAAAGGAGCCCCCATGAGCCATGTGACCCTGCTGGCCGCAGACAGCCCGCTGCCCCTGTATGACCCGGGCGCCCGACGTATCCGTACAGTTCGGTTCGGGCAGCGTACCTTTACCATGGACCAGGACGGCTTCTCCGTCCAGGCGCATGGCTACTACCGGGTGGCGGTGGATGATCTGGAGCTGCCCATAAAACCCTTCCGGTATGAGCTGAACCTGCAGGCCACACAACAGGACGCCGAGCTGCTGCGGGACTACTTGGACAAGAACCTGTCCCCTGGGGAGCAGGTGCAGGTGTGGAACCTCTGGGTAGGGACGGTGGAGGAACCCTATCGGGCCCACCATTTTTCCGGCGCGTTGCCCGATTTGCAGCTGGACACCTTGGAGCAGATGGAGGAGCGGTACCAGACCTGCCTGACCATCGAGAAGGGAACAGACCACTGAAACGAAGCAACTCCCAAAGGAGGAATCTTTCATGCCAAGCAACCGAATGGGCCGCATCAACGAGGAGCTGCAACGGGAGCTGGCCGCCCTGATCCCCACGGTAAAGGACCCTCGGGTACAGGGGCTGATCTCGGTGACCGGGGTGGAGACCACCCCGGACCTGCGCTATGCCAAGGTGCGCGTGTCCATGCTGGATCAGTCCAGCGCGGCCCAGGTGGTCAAGGGACTGCGCTCCGCCGCCGGATACCTGCGCCGGGAGCTGGGCCGGCGGCTGGAGCTGCGCTACACCCCAGAGCTGAGCTTTGAGGAGGACGACTCCATCCGCCACGGGGCCCATATTCTGGAGCTGCTCCGGGATCCGGAGGTGGTCAAGCCGGCCAACCCGGCCAACGCCCACATCGTGCTGGACGAAGACGAGGAGGAGTGAGCCATGAACTGCCAGCAGACTGCCCGCTTCCTGCGGGAGCGGGACAACTACCTCATTCTCACCCACAAGCGCCCCGACGGAGACACCATCGGCTGCGCCGCGGGTCTGCTGGAGCTGCTACGGGGGATGGGCAAGACCGCGTGGCTGCTGGAAAACCGGGACGCCACCCCCCTGTTCCACGAGTACCTGGAGGGTCGGTCCGCCCCTGCGGACTTTCAGCCGGACACGGTGGTGTGTGTGGACGTGGCCACGGCGGAGCTGCTGCCGCCAAACGCGGGGCCCTATCTGGACCGGATCGACCTGGCCATTGACCATCACCCCTCCCACACCTTCTTTGCCCGGGAGAGCTGGCTGGAGACGGATCGGGCCGCCTGCGGCGAGCTGGTCTACGAGCTGGCGGTGGAACTGGGTGGGCTGAGCCAGGCGGTGGCCACCCCGCTGTATGTGGCCGTGTCCACCGACACCGGCTGCTTTGTCTACTCCAACACCTCCCCCAACACCCACCGGGTGGCCGCCGACCTCATGGCGGCGGGGGCGCCCTATCGGCGGCTGAACAAGAAGCACTTCCGGACCAAGACCATGGCCCGGATGCGCTTGGAGGGGCTGATCCTCCAGCACTTGGAGCTATACCATGACGGGACGGTGGCGGTGGCCCCCATCTCGCTGGAGATGATGGCCCAGGCCCAGGCCGGCGAGCAGGATGCGGAGGATATTGCCGCCTTTGTGGGGGTGATCGAGGGGGTGCGCCACTCGGTCACCATCCGGGAGCTGCGGCCGGGGGAGTGTAAGATCTCACTGCGCACCGCCTCCGATCTGCTGGACGCCAGCGCCACCTGTGCCCGCCTGGGGGGCGGGGGCCATCGGGCCGCCGCCGGCTGCACGGTACACGGCAGCGTGGGACAGGCCCAGCAGGCCATTTTGGAGGCCATTGACGCCCAGCTCCAGAGCGAGGCGGTCAGTGAGGGGTAAAAAGAGATATGGAGGACATCGGGGGGGTGGAAGCTGCGCAGGGGCCCAGCGTCATTTCCCGGGAAGGAAAGATGGGGGAAGGAGGGTGGTCATGGCCAGCGGGATCGTCATTGTCGACAAGCCGGCGGGGTGGACCTCCATGGATGTGTGCGCCAAGCTGAGGGGCCTGTTCCAAGAGCGGCGGGTGGGACATGCCGGCACCCTGGATCCCATGGCCACCGGAGTGCTGCCGGTGTTCGTGGGCCGGGCCACCCGGGCGGTGGAGTTTGCCGCCGGGGGGGACAAGGAGTATGTGGCCGGGCTGCGCCTGGGGATGGTGACCGATACCCAGGACGTCACCGGCACGGTGCTGGACACCCGGCCCGCGCAGGTATCCTCCCAGGCGCTGGAGGAGGTTCTGCCGCGCTTTCGGGGGGAGATCCAGCAGATTCCACCCATGTACTCGGCGGTGAAGCTGGGGGGCCAGAAACTGTATGAGCTGGCCCGGAAGGGCCGGCAGGTGGAGCGCCCCCCCAGATCGGTGACCATCCACGCCCTGGAGGTGCTGGGCCGGGACGGGGAGGACTACCTGCTGCGGGTGCGCTGCTCCAAGGGCACCTATGTGCGCACCCTGTGCCATGACATCGGGGCGGCGCTGGGCTGCGGGGGCTGCATGAGCAGCCTGCGGCGCACCATGGCGGCGGGCTATACCCTGGACGACGCGGTGGGGCTGGAGCAGCTGTTGGCCCTGCCGGATCCGGCGGGGCGGCTGCTGCCGGTGGACAGCTGCTTTGCACATCTGCCTGCCCTGACCCTCACCCCGGCCCAGGCCCGGCGGGTGCGCAACGGTGGGGCCTTTTCCTTCGCACAAGAGGGCGTCTGGCGGGTATACGACCCGGCGGGGGCCTTTTTGGCGGTGTGCCGGGGGGCCCATGGCCGGCTGACGACCATCAAGAGCTTTTTCGAGGTGTAAGGATTTGCATACCATACAGACAAGCAAATGCGTAGTGGCCCTGGGCTTCTTTGACGGGGTGCATCGGGGCCATGGGGCGCTGCTGCGCCGGGTGGCTCAACGGGCGGAGGAGCTGGGGGCGGAGCCGGCGGCGCTGAGCTTTGCCCGCCATCCCCGGGAGCTGATCACCGGGCGGCAGGTGCCCCTGCTCAATACGCCGGCCGATCGGGCTTGGCTGATGCGGACCCAGTACGGCATCCGTCGGGTGGAGCTGTTGCCCTTTGACCGGGACATGATGGAGATGCCCTGGGACCGCTTCGTCACCGACGTGGTGGCCGGCCGGTTCGGGGCTGTCCACGTGGTGGTGGGAGGCAACCATCGCTTTGGCTACCGGGGGGAGGGCACGCCGGAGCGGCTGGCCCAGCTGTGCCGGACGCTGGGGCTGGGCTGCGACGTGATGGGCCAGGTGGACCTGGATGGGGTGCGGGTGTCCTCCACCCACATCCGGGGTCTGCTGGAGGCGGGGGAGATGGAGACGGCCAACCGCTTTCTGGGCCATCCCCACATCCTGACCGGTCGGGTGGTGCGGGGCAAGCAGCTGGGCCGGACGCTGGGAATCCCCACGGCCAATCTGGCTCTGCCCGAGGGGGTGCTGCCCCCCGCCTTTGGGGTGTACGCCACCCGGGTGACGGCGGGAGGGCAGACCCACCTGGCGGTGACCAACGTGGGGGTGCGCCCCACGGTGGACCAAGACGGCAAGGTGACGGTGGAGCCCTGGGTGCTGGACTACTCCGGGAACCTGTACGATCAGGAGATCCGGGTGGAGTTCCACGCCCGTCTGCGCCCGGAGCGGCGCTTTGACGGGGTGGAGCAGCTGCGCCAGGAGATCCTGCGCAACGCCGGGCAGACCAGGGCCTACTTCGCCGGCGTGGTTGGCTGAGAGGGGGGAGCGCCCATGGTGGCGACGTTGATCAACGTGGCCCTGGTGCTGGTGGGCAGCGGGGTGGGGCTGCTGTTTCGCAACCTGATCTCCCAGCGGCTGATGACCACGCTGACCCATGCCCTGGGGCTGTGTGTGCTGGGCATCGGCCTGGGAAACCTGCTGGGCGGGCAGGACACGCTGTGCCTGGTGGTGTGCCTGGCAGCGGGGGCGGGGCTGGGCACTGCGGCTAAGCTGGAGGAGCGGCTGGAGGGGATCGGAGAGCGGCTCCGGGCCCGTCTGGGCGGCGGGGCTGGGGACGGCCGCTTCACCCAGGGGTTTGTCAGCGCCTCGCTGCTGTTTTGCGTGGGCGCCATGGCCATCACTGGTTCGCTGGAGGCGGGGCTGCGGGGCAACTATGAGATCCTGCTGTCCAAAGGGGTGATCGACGGGGTGAGCGCGGTGTCCTTCGCGGCCACCATGGGTGTGGGGGTGGCCTGTTCTGCCCTGCCCCTGCTGCTCTACCAGGGAGGGCTGACCCTGCTGGCGGGCTGGGTGGGGCCCTACCTGCCCCAGGAGGTGGTCACCGAGATGAGCGCGGCAGGGGGTGCGCTCATCGTGGCCATCGCCCTGAATATGCTGGAGCTGGGCAAGGCCCGCATCCAAGTGGGCAACCTGCTGCCGGCCATGTTTTTGCCGATTATTTACCTGCCTCTGGCGGACTGGCTGGGGGGAGTGGGCTGATGGCCCGGGCAGATTGACTGTCCATCGTGGATGATAGAATGGGGACCAGGTTGAACATAGGAAGGGCAGCTCGATCAAAGGATCGGGCTGCCCTTCCTATGTTTCTTTGTTCCATCCTCCCTCAACAGAATCCACAAAAATGGGTGCGGAAATTTTGGGAGAAGAACAGAAGATTTCCTTGAAATACTCCTTGCAATTTGTCTGTTTGGACGGTATACTGAACTCATCCAAGGCGGCTTGGTTTTTTTATGGCCAAAAATTGTTAAAAAAATGACGAAATCAACCTCTGGCGGAGAACGATAGCCATGGGGAATGGGGCCATGTAGAATCATTATGGTTAAATTTCGGCAATGTACTTTTCATGGCAGAGAAAATGTGATAGGCTGAAAGTAGCACTTGCAGGAAACCCCGATTAGCGGGAAAGAAAAAGGAGGAAGCGTCTATGTCTTTTGTCAAGTTGGAACAGCAGGGGCCGGTGGCCGTGCTCACCATCGACCGGCCTGAAGCCCTTAACGCCCTGAACACCCAGGTGTTGCAGGACCTGGATGACGCCATCGCCCAGGTGGAGCAGTCCCAGCAGACCCAGGTGGTCATCCTCACCGGGGCGGGCCGCTCCTTTGTGGCGGGAGCGGACATCGGTGAGATGAAGGGTTTCTCCGCCATCGACGGCAAGCGGTTCGGTGTGCGGGGCGGGGAGGTGTTCCTGCGCCTGGAGAACCTGGCTGTGCCAGTGATCGCCGCCGTCAACGGCTTTGCCCTGGGCGGCGGGTGTGAGCTGGCCATGGCCTGCGATATCCGCCTGGCCAGCGAGAAGGCCAAATTTGGCCAGCCCGAGGTGGGCTTGGGCATCACGCCCGGCTTTGGCGGCACCCAGCGCCTGCCCCGCATCGTGGGGGTGTCCAAGGCCATGGAGCTGATCCTCACCGCCAAGACCATCGGCGCCCAGGAGGCCAAGGAGATCGGTCTGGTCAGCGAGGTTTGCCCGCCCGAGGAGCTGATGGACAAGGCCATGGAGCTGGCCAAGGCCATCTGCGCCAACGCCCCCATCGCGGTGGCTGAGAGCAAGCGGTGCATCCGCAAGGGGATGCAGACGGACATCACCACCGGCTGTGCCTTTGAGGCGGAGGCCTTTGGCGTCACCTGTGGAACTGAGGATAAGAACGAGGGTATGGGCGCGTTTTTGGAGAAGCGTGGAGAGAAGCACTTCCAAAACCGGTAAGGCAACCCCGGCCCTGGCCATGGGGGACCGGAGCCCACCAATTTACATCGTGGTTTCTTGAACTTTCATCCATACATCACATCTGACAGAACAGGAATAGGAGGAAACAGACATGAAGAAAATTGTTGTGATCGGCGGAGGCACCATGGGGCTGGACATCGCCCAGGTTTTTGCCAAAAAGGGCTACGAGGTGGTGGTCCGGGACATCAATGACCAGATCATCCAGGCCTCTGAGGCCCGGCTGAATAAGAGCCTGGACAAACTGGTGTCCAAGGGTAAGCTGGACGAGGCGGGCAAGGCTGCCATCGTGGGCAAGATGAGCTTCACCACCGATCTGAAGCAGGCCGCCGACGCCGATCTGGTGATCGAGGCCGCCATTGAGAACCTGGAGATCAAGAAGAGTATCTTTGCCGAGCTGGACCAGATCTGCAAGCCGGAGACCATCCTGGCTTCCAACACCTCCTCCATCTCCATCACCGCCATCGCCGCGGCCACCAAGCGGCCTGACCGCTTCATTGGGATGCACTTCTTCAACCCCGCCACAGTGATGAAGCTGGTGGAGGTCATCCGGGGGGCTCACACCTCCGACGAGACCTGCCAGGCCATCACCAAGCTGTCCCAGGAGATCGGCAAGGAGCCGGTGGAGGTCAACGAGGCCCCGGGCTTCGTGGTCAACCGGATCCTGATCCCCATGATCAACGAGGCCGCCGACCTGCTCTACACCGGCGTGGCCAGCGCCGAGGGTATTGACACGGCCATGAAGCTGGGGGCCAATCATCCCATGGGCCCGCTGGCCCTGGGCGACCTGGTGGGTCTGGACGTGTGCCTGGCGATTATGGAGACCCTGTATAGTGAAACCGGCGACCCCCGGTACCGCCCCAGCCTGCTGCTGCGCAAGATGGTGCGGGCTGGTAAATTGGGCCGCAAGAGCGGCGAGGGATTCTTTGCCTACAATTAAGTAAGGAGGATCGGTTCCATGGATTTCAAACTGACCAAAGAGCAGGCGATGCTGCGCAAGATGTTCCGGGACTTTGCGCAAAACGAGGTCAAGCCGCTGGCGGCCATGGTGGATGAGGAAGAGATGTTCCCCGAGTCCACGGTGAAGAAGATGGCCGAGCTGGGGATGCTGGGCATCTACTTCCCCAAGGAGCTGGGGGGCGCGGGGGCCGACTACCTCACCTACATCATGGCGGTGGAGGAGATGAGCAAGGTGTGCGCCACCACCGGCGTGATCCTCTCGGCCCACACCAGCCTGTGCTGCGCCCCCATCTATGAGAATGGGACCCCTGCCCAGAAGGAGAAATACCTGCCCAAGCTGTGCACCGGGGAATGGCTGGGGGCCTTTGGCCTGACCGAGCCCGGCGCCGGGACCGATGCTCAGGGTCAGCAGACCACTGCGGTGCTGGACGAGAAGGGGGAGAACTGGATCCTCAACGGCTCCAAGATCTTCATCACCAACGCGGGCTTTGCCGATGTGTTCATCATCATTGCTATCACCGGCACCGTGGAGAAGCGGGGCCGGAAGCAGAAGGAGATCTCCGCCTTCATCGTGGAGCGCACCGACCCGGGTTTCTCGGTGGGTAAGCACGAGAAGAAGATGGGCATTCGCGGCTCGTCCACCTGCGAGCTGATCATGGAGGACTGTGTGATCCCCAAGGACCGGATGCTGGGCAAGCAGGGGAAGGGCTTTGCCATTGCCATGAAGACGCTGGACGGCGGGCGCATCGGCATCGGCGCCCAGGCCCTGGGGATCGGCGAGGGGGCTGTTGAGGAGGCCATCGCCTACACCAAGGAGCGGATCCAGTTTGGCCGGCGCATCAGCCAGCAGCAGAACACCCAGTTCCAGCTGGCGGATATGCACACCAAGATGCAGGCGGCCCAGTACCTGGTGTACGCCGCGGCCATGAAGAAGCAGAACGGCGAGCCCTACTCCGCGGACGCGGCCATGGCCAAGCTCTTCGCCTCTGAGGCGGCCAGCGATGTCACCCGCAGGGCGGTGCAGCTGTTCGGCGGCTATGGCTACACCCGGGACTACCCGGTGGAGCGCATGATGCGCGACGCCAAGATCACCGAGATCTACGAGGGCACCAGCGAGGTTCAGCGCATGGTCATCGCCGGCGCTTTGGGCGTAAAGTAAGAGGAGGAGTGAGCAAATGAAAATCATTGTCTGTGTCAAGCAGGTGCCCGACACCTCCGGAAAGGTGGCAGTGAAGGAGGACGGCACCATGGACCGGGCCGCCATGGCCACCATATCCAACCCCGACGACATGAACGCCCTGGAGGCCGCCCTTCAGATCAAGGACGCCAACCCCGACGCGAAGGTCATTGTGCTGTCCATGGGCCCCCCGCCCACCGAGTCCATGCTGCGCGAGTGCCTGGCCATGGGCGCCGATGAGGCGCTGCTGGTCTCCTCTCGGGAGTTTGGCGGCGCGGATACCTACGCCACCTCCTCCACCCTCACCGCGGCCATCCGCAAGCTGGGCCTGGAGCAGGGGGACATCGTGTTCTGCGGCCGGCAGGCCATCGACGGGGACACCGCCCAGGTGGGCCCCCAGATCGCCGAGAAGCTGGGCATCCCCCAGGTCACATATGTCACCGGCATTGAGTACAAGGACGGCCAGCTCACCGTGCGCCGGGAGCTGGAGGACGGGTATATGACCATCAAGGTCAAGACCCCCTGCCTGCTCACCTGCATCAAGGAGCTGAACACCCCCCGCTACATGAGCGTGAGCGGCATCGTGGGGTGCTACGCCAAGCCCTATGAGGTGTGGGACTTTAACGCTCTGTCCGGCGACCCCACCATCACGGTGGAGACCGTGGGGCTCAAGGGCTCTCCCACCCAGGTGTACAAGTCCTTCTCCCCCCCGGTGAAGGGCGCGGGTACCATGCTGGAGGGGGCCGACAAGGCCACCTGTGAGCAGCTGGTGTCCCTCCTGGAAGAGAAGCACATCATTTGAGGAAAGGAGCGTTTGGAGATGGCTTTTAACAGTAAAGACACCGCCGCCTTCAAGGGCGTGTGGGTATTTTGTGAGCAGCGGGACGGCGTCATCCTGGGCACCGGCTATCAGCTGCTCAGCGAGGGGCGCAAGCTGGCCGACGACCTGGGCGTGGAGCTGTGCGGCCTACTGCTGGGCGACAAGATCAACCAGGACTACGCCAAGGCCCTGGGGGGCTATGGCGCCGACCGGGTATACATCTGTGAGCACCCCTTGCTCAAGGACTACACCACAGACGGGTACACCAAGGTTATTTGCGACCTGGTGGAGGAGAAGAAGCCGGAGATCTTCCTGATCGGGGCCACCAACATCGGCCGGGACCTGGGCCCCCGGGTGGCCGCCCGGCTGAACACCGGCCTGACCGCCGACTGCACCCATCTGGACGTGGACGTGGCCAAGTACAAGGACTTCCTGCGCACCACCTCCAACATCGACGTGGACAACACCAAGTTCGAGGAGAACCAGAATCTGAAGGCCACCCGCCCGGCCTTTGGCGGGCACCTGATGGCCACCATCATCTGCCCGGACTACCGGCCCCAGATGTGCACCGTGCGCCCCGGCGTGATGCAGACCGCCCCCTACAACGAGGCCACTGCGGCCAAGACCGTGCTGGAGACGGTGGCGGTGAAGCTGGACGCCGCTGACATCCAGGTGGATCTGGTAGAGATCAAGAAGTCGGCCAAGAAGCTGGTGGACCTGGTGGGGGCCGACGTGGTGGTGAGCGTGGGCCGCGGTATCAGCGCCGACCCCAAGCGGGGCCTGGAGATCGCCGAGGAGATGGCCAACGTGCTGGGCGGCGTGGTAGGCGCCTCCCGGGCGGTGGTGGACGCGGGCCTGATCCCCGCTGACCACCAGGTGGGCCAGACGGGCAAGACCGTCCATGCCAAGATCTATGTGGCCCTGGGCATCTCGGGGGCCATCCAGCACCTGGCTGGGATGCAGGATTCGGAGTGCATCATCGCCGTGAACAAGAACGGCTCTGCCCCCATCTTTGACGTGGCCACCTACGGCATCACCGGCGACCTGTTCAAGGTGGGCCCCATGCTGACCGAGGCCATCGCCAAGTACAAGGCCTCCAAGGTGTAAGGCATTCCAAAGCAGCTTCTAAAACAACCCAGAAACCGGAACTGGCGGACCGCCGCGGACACCCTCTCCCGCGGCGGTCCGCCGTTGTTTCCCCGCCCCGCTGGCTGGCAGGGACGCGCCCACCCTGGAAGCGTGCCCAGGGGCCCGTCGCCAGGGAGCAGAACCCCATAAGATTCCAGGATTGGTGGGCGTATGAGGTGGGCCGCCCACATCTTGTAGACCGGTCGTGCCCTGTCGGAATTTTCGGACAGAAAGCCTTGCAACAGCTTAGTTTTTGCTCCATACTTGTGGAGATAAGGGAGGGAGAGTGAGGTGAAGAGGGAACCATGCGGGATCTGTTTTTGAAGTCATTGATCCTGACAGACGAATCAGGGACGGCCCGGGAGTACGACTACTACATCACCATCGACGAGATGCCGGTGGGCGACTATGCCTGTGAGAGCTACGGTCTGCGCATCACCCGGCGGGATGGGGCGGAGGAGGCCGAAGTGCACAACATCACCTGCAGCATTTCCCGGATCGACGAATTGTGTGAGCTGGTACTGAGCGGCGGCGTCACACCCCTGAATCTGCAGGACGTGGTCAGCGATTGGCTTTAAGATTTCCCATGGGAGCAGGATAGACCTGCTGAGAACAAGAGCTCCGGAGCGGATGACTCCGGAGCTCTCTTCATCGCTCAGGGGCGGGCTCAGTCCAGAGGGGGCAGGGCCAGCATCTCCTGGGCCAGCTCGTCGGCCACGGCGTACACCCCGTCAAAGTCCACATGGGGATTATAGAGGGCCTCCAGCTGGTCGTGGGCCTGCTTGGCCTGGACCAGGGCGGCTACCGCCTCGTCCACCAGGGCCCCCTCCACCTTGCGGGTGAAGCGCAGCTTGGGGCGGCTGAGCTGGCAGGCGTCGGTATCCAGCATGGCGTCCAGCCGGAGCCGGCGGTGGGCGTGGTGGGGCCAGGGCTGCTCGGGGGTGGAGGTGACGAAGGCCAGCCCCAGCCCGGGCAGGATGAGGTGGCACAGCCGGTCGGGGGCCATGGGGTCAGGGCAGGCCACCGCGTCGTGCCCGGCGGCCAGGGCGGCGGTGAGGATGGGGGAGAGCAGGTGGTGGGCCAGGCCATACCGGTCGGCCAGCTCATAGACCCGTCCGGCCTGGGCGCTCACCGTCTCCCACAGAGTGAGACAGCCCTGATGGGTGACGGCGGACAGGAAGCGCTGGGACAGCTGCCCGGAGCCGTCGCTGTCCCGGCGCAGCTCCCGGCCGATGATGCCCTTGGCCCGCTTGGCCAGCTTTTGCAGCACGGCGGGGGCGGCGGCCCACTCGCACAGGTCCTGGCGCAGGGCCCCCGCCGCCCCCAGGCAGCGGTACACCCGCTTGTAATGGCCCTGGTAGGCCCGGGTGGCGGAGAGCAGGTCGGCCTTGAGGGGCTGCAGCTCCTCCCGGCGGTAGAACTGGCTCAGGTCTATGTACCGCTCCACCGCCCCGGGGCACTTGGCCTCCACCACATGGGGGGCGGTGCCGTCCACGATGGCCGCGCCCAGCCGGGGCAGAATGAGCGCGTCCAGCGAGCCGGGATCACCCGAGCAGGGCACCTCCACCGTCTCCAGCTCCATGGCCTGGGCGTGGCGGCCCACCCGCTTCATCAGGGAGGACTTGCCACACCCGGCACCCCCTTTGAGGATATACAGGGCCTGGATCTGTTCGGGCTGGGACAGCTCATGGTACAGGGAATAGAATCCGGAGGGCGTGTTGCCCCCCAGGAAGTAGCGAATCTGGGACATGGTCGGGGCCTCCTCACAGGTTGAATTACAGTTCAGCCTATGCGGTGGTCCGGGGGGCGGTGACGGGGGGAGAGGGCCGGAGGAGGGGAAAGGGCGAGGGGGTCAGCTCCCGCCCTTTCCCATGGACGGCCCCGGCGGATGGGTGGGCGGTTGGGGGCAGCCCAACCCATCCAATCAAATCCCTCTCTCTGTTCTCGTTCGGATGGGTGTTGCCATGGAGTGTGCCGGTGGCAAGGAGAAACGCTTGCTTCCCATTGTTGTTCCACCGCACCGGCCCCGGGGGCGAAGGCCCCCGGGCGGCGGGTGAAAAACAAAAACGCCATGCAGGTCAAACCCTACACGGCGTGGGAAGCAAAACGCTTCCATGCGACACGGGCACGGAACCCCTACACAGGCAAAACACGCTCTTGAAAGAAGAGAGAGTTTGTCGTATAATGTTCCATGCGGTGCGGCCGAATGGCCGCTGTGTAGGTGGTGTTCTCACCTGCGCAGGCTTACGGGTGTTTGCCCACCCGTAAGCTGCCGCATTTTTGCTTTTCGTGTCGATTATACCAAGAGTTGGAATGTTTGGCAAGAGGATTTTGCAAAAAAATCTTCCCTGGCCCCAGCGGGAGTGGTGGAGGGGGAGAACAGTCGCCCCCTGGTGGGGAAGGGCCTTGCAATCCCAGGCGGTTTTCAGTATAATGGATCGGCATGGATCAACGCGGCCCCGGGCCGTCCGGACCAGATCAGCCTCGCCCCCGGGAGGGGGGAAAGACAAAGGAAGTGGTTGGATTGAAGTACGACTTTGCCAGCATCGAGCCCAAGTGGCAGGCGCGCTGGGAGCAGGCCAAGGTGTACGCCGCCCAGAACGGCAGCGACCGGCCCAAGTTCTACGGACTGGTGGAGTTCCCCTACCCCTCGGGGCAGGGGTTGCACGTGGGCCATCCCCGGCCCTATACCGCCATGGACATCGTCACCCGGAAAAAGCGCATGGACGGGTACAACGTGCTCTTCCCCATCGGGTTTGACGCCTTTGGGCTGCCCACGGAGAACTACGCCATCCAAAACCACGTCCACCCCGCCCAGGTGACCCGGGACAACATCCGCAACTTCACCCGGCAGCTGAAAATGCTGGGCTTTGGCTTTGACTGGGACCGGGTGGTGGACACCACCGATCCCAAGTACTACAAGTGGACCCAGTGGATCTTCCTCCAGCTTTACAAGCACGGGCTGGCCTACAAGGCCACCATGCCGGTGAACTGGTGCACCTCCTGCAAGTGCGTGCTGGCCAACGAGGAGGTGGTGGAGGGGGTGTGCGAGCGGTGCGGCTCGCCGGTGATCCGCAAGGAGAAGAGCCAGTGGATGCTGAAGATCACCCAGTATGCCCAGCGGCTGCTGGACGACCTGGAGGAGCTGGACTTCATCGAGCGGGTGAAGGTGCAGCAGCGCAACTGGATCGGCCGGTCCACCGGGGCGGAGGTCACCTTCCGGGCCACCACGGGGGAGGACATCGTGGTGTTCACCACCCGGCCGGACACCCTGTTTGGGGCGACCTATATGGTGCTCTCCCCCGAGCACGCGCTGGTGCGCCGGTGGCTGGAGGGGGGGCTGATCGCCAACGCCGGGGCGGTGGAGGACTACCAGCGGCAGGCGGCGGCCAAGTCCGACCTGGAGCGCACCGAGCTGAGCAAGGAAAAGACGGGGGTGCGCCTGGAGGGCGTGGGGGGAATCAACCCGGTCAACGGGAAGGAGATCCCCATCTTTCTGTCCGACTATGTGCTGGCCACCTACGGCACCGGGGCCATCATGGCCGTGCCCGCCCATGACGAGCGGGACTGGGAGTTTGCCAAGAAGTTCGGCTGTGAGATTGTGGAGGTGGTGTCCGGCGGGGAGGATGTGCAAAAGGCGGCCTTCACCGCCAAGGACGAGACGGGGGTGCTGGTCAACTCGGGCTTTCTCAACGGGCTGAACGTGCGCCAGGCCATCCCCGCGGTCACGGCGTGGCTGGAGGAGCAGGGGCTGGGCAAGGCCAAGGTCAACTACAAGCTGCGGGACTGGGTGTTCTCCCGCCAGCGCTACTGGGGGGAGCCCATCCCCATGGTGCACTGTGAGCAGTGCGGCTGGCAGCCCTTGGGGGAGGAGCAGCTGCCCCTGCTGCTGCCCGACGTGGAGAGCTACGAGCCCACCGACGACGGGGAGAGCCCCCTGTCCAAGATGACCGACTGGGTGAACACCACCTGTCCCTGCTGCGGCGGCGCGGCGCGGCGGGAGACGGACACCATGCCCCAGTGGGCGGGCTCCAGCTGGTACTTCCTGCGGTATATGGACCCCCACAACGACCAGGCCCTGGCCAGCCGGGAGGCGCTGGAGTACTGGTCGCCGGTGGACTGGTACAACGGGGGGATGGAGCACACCACGCTGCACCTGCTCTACTCCCGGTTCTGGCACAAGTTCCTGTATGACATTGGGGTGGCGCCCACCAAGGAGCCCTACCAAAAGCGCACCAGCCATGGCATGATCCTGGGCGAGGGCGGGGAGAAGATGAGCAAGAGCCGAGGCAACGTGGTCAACCCCAACGACATTGTGGCCCGGTACGGGGCAGACACCCTGCGGCTGTATATCATGTTCATTGGGGACTTTGAGCAGGCCGCGGTGTGGTCGGACAACGCGGTGAAGGGGTGCAAGCGGTTCCTGGACAAGGTGTGGAACCTGGCCGAGGCCTGCTCGGACAGTCTGGAGCAGACGCAGGCCAACGCTGCGGCGCTGCACCGGTGCATCAAGAAAGTGGCCGACGACATCGAGGCCATGAAGTTCAACACGGCCATCGCGGCCATGATGAGCCTGGTGGGGGAGCTGCAAAAGAACGGCTGCTCCAAGGGGGATCTGAAGGCGCTGCTGGTGCTACTCTCCCCCTTCGCGCCCCACATTGCCGAGGAGCTGTGGGAGGCCCTGGGCTTCCATGCCCAGCTGGGCTTTGCCTGCCAGCAGGGCTGGCCGGAGTACGATGAGCGCAAGACGGCGGCCAGCGAGATCACCCTGGCCGTCCAGGTGGGGGGCAAGCTGCGGGGCAGCGTGAGCGTGGCGGCGGACGCGGACAACGAGGCGATTGTGGCCGCAGCCCTGGCCGATGAGAAGGTGCGCCGCTTTACAGACGGCATGGAGCTGGTCAAGTCCATCGTGGTACCGGGCCGGCTGGTGAACCTCATCGTGAAGCCCCGGTGAGGCAATCGTGATCCCGGGTGACGCGCAGCTGACAACCGTCCGCTGCGCGTTTTCCTTCGCCCTTGTGGAGAGGGCGCGACGGCTGAGGGAAAGGTCCGGAAGGAGTGTGAGAAATTCCGGTTGACAAGCGACGGTTTCTCACATATAATATAAATGTTAATGCCATACTCATGGCCCTTAAGCGTCCGGGTACGGGCCGGATGCCTCGGAGGGAGGGAAGATAGATGTCGGAAATCCACGTCCGCGAAGGCGAGTCTCTGGAGAACGCGCTCAAGCGCTTCAAGCGCAGCTGCGCCAAGTCCGGGGTGCTGGCCGAGGTGCGCAAGCGTGAGTACTACGACAGCCCCAGCGTCAAGCGCCGCAAGAAGAGCGAGGCTGCCCGGAAGAACCGTAAGAAGCGCTATTGAGGATCAAAACAGCGTTCCGCTCTGGCGGAACGCTGTTTTTCTGTCCTGGACAAGGTTCAGGCAGGTAGGGGGTGTGGTTCCAGGGGGCAACTCAGGGATTTAGGCAGGGGGCGCGGGCCCGCTCAGGCCGGGGACAGGATGTCCTCCAGGCATCCGGCCACCTCGGGGCCGGGCAATAGGACGGCGGCCAAGTCCAGGCGGCGGGCCACGGCCAGCTTCTCCCGGAGGGAGCGGGGGGTGTCAAAGAGCACGAAGTGGGCCTGGCCGCCCGGGGCCAGATAGGTGTAGTAGTGGGCGCACAGCCCCCGGTCGAAGAACACCGCCGGCTCCAGGCGGCGTAGTTGCTCGTCCAGGGCGGCCTGGGTGAGGGGGTCGCCTCGGCCGGAGGCGGGGAGGAGGAAGTCCTCCCGCACCCACTCCACGGCCAAGGCCAGCTGCTGGGCGGGCCGATGGGCCAGGGCGGCGCGCAGCCGCCGCTCCAGGGTGCCGGAGGTGAGGCAGGAGGGCAGCAGCACCCGGGCGGACGGGGCGTGGGGGGCATAGGCCTCCGGGACGTAGAGGGCCCAGCCCTGACCCGAGCAGCCACGGTCCAGCAGGGCCACCAGCTTGGGCAGGCAGCCCACAGGCGGTCCCTCAAAGTCGCACACCACCCCCCGAAACCCCCGCCGCCGGCACTCTCCCAGGATCTGGCGGCAGCAGGGGGTGGGATCGCCCTGGCCGTCGAAGTCCCGGCAGTCCAGCATCATCAGCCCGCCCTGCAGGCCAGGGGGCAGCCGGACGCCCAGCAGCCGTGGCCCGGCGCCTACGCGGTAGGCCATGTGGGCGGGCACCAGATCCCGCCGGCCGGACGGGAGGCTCTGCCCGGCGGGCAGGGCCAGCAGCAGTTCTTCCATGGAGATGACCCCCTCTTGTGAGTTGTGGACAATTGTGGTATGATAACCCTCGTCAAGGGCCTGCCGCCCGGGTGAGGGACGGGCGGGCTCATCCCAGCATATGCTCGTCCCAGGCAGAATAGAAGGTGCGTCATGGCATGGTTTCGGGCCGGGTTTTTGGCCGACAATATCTATCAGATCACCGGGGAAGCGCTGGCGGCCCGGGGCATCCGCTTGCTGCTGGCCGACCTGGACAACACCCTGGCCCCCTACGGACAGGCCCTGCCCGACCGGCGGCTGATGGACTGGCGGGCGCAGCTGGCCGACTGTGGGGTGGCGCTGCTGGTGCTGTCCAACAACCGCCAGGAGCAGCGTCCCAAGATCTTTGCCCAGGGGCTGGGGGCGCCCTACATCGGCCACGCGGGCAAGCCCAGGCCCGCCGCCTTCCGTCAGGCCATGGCGCGCATGGGGGTGGAGCCAGGGCAGACGGCCATCGTAGGCGATCAGGTGTTTACCGATGTGCTGGGGGGCAACCTGGCGGGGGTGACCACCATCCTGGTGCGGCCCATCCGGTTGGCAGGCAACCCGGGGCGGTATCTCCGCTACGCGCTGGAGCTGCCCTTCCGCCTGCTGAGTGGCCGGAAGAGATGGTAAGGAGAGGGATCGGAACCCGGAGCCTCTGTGGCCCGGGATGGATGGCAAAGGAGGTGGAGAAAGCATATGAGCGCGCAGTTTGGGCCGGCGGGGAATGCGGAGGACTTTCCCTATAAATCCTCGGCGGACGCCCCCCGTTGGCTGGAAGAGCTGGGGCTGGACTGCTATGAGTATCAGTGTGGCAAGGGGGTCCATGTGGGGGAGCAGACTGCCCGGAAAGTGGGCCAGGCTGCCCAAGAACATGGCATTGCTCTGTCCTTGCATGCACCCTATTTCATCAATCTGGCAAACCCCGACCCGGCGGCCCTGGAGCGCACCATTGGCTACATCGTGGGGGCCTGCCAGGTGGCTGACTGGATGGGTGCAGGGCGGGTGGTGATCCACTCTGGGGCGCTGATGGGCCGAACCCGCAGCCAGGCCCTGGAGATTGCGCTGGAGTCACTGAAGCAGGTGGTGCGGGCCTGTGACGAGGCGGGCTTTGGACACCTGGCTCTATGCCCAGAGACGATGGGGAAGATCAACCAGTTGGGGGACCTGGACGAGGTGCTGGAGTTGTGCCGGGTGGACGAGCGGTTGATTCCCTGCGTGGACTTTGGGCATCTGTATGCCAGGACGCTGGGAGCGCTGGATGGGGCGGAGGCCATGGAGCGCATATTGGACCGGATGGAAGCGATGCTGGGGGCGGAGCGGGCCGGGCGGTTTCACAGCCATTTCTCCCACATCGAGTTCACACCCAACGGAGGGGAGAAGTGCCACCGGACCTTTGCCGACGACGGGGGATACGGCCCGGACTGGGCGCCGCTGGCTGCGGCGGTGGCAGCCCGAGGGTGGAGCCCTACCTTCATCTGCGAGAGCGCAGGGACCCAGGCCCAGGACGCGCTGGAGATGAAGCGGTGCTACCAAGGGCACTTGTCGGGCGGTTGACCCAGGGCGCTCTGGCAGGGGGCCCCATCGCAGATGGGGCGGCGCGTCAGCGCCGTGCAAGGTTTTGCCTGGGGGCAAAACCTTGGCGCAGGGCGGATTCATTCCGCCCGAGCAGGATGAAAAAAGGGCCCCATCCGGCGATAGGCCGGATGGGAGGAGCGCAGGGACCCAGGCCCAGGACGCGCTGGAGATGAAGCGGTGCTACCAAGGGCACTTGTCGGGCGGTTGACCCAGGGCGCTCTGGCAGGGGGTTTGGAGGCCAACTCGAACGCCATGATTTTGGAGCAATCCAAGGGGAAGGGAACAGGAGGAAGCGCTATGAGCCATTTCGCACACATCGCTGGACAGCTGGCCCGCTACGGGCTGGACGCCGTGGTGATCACCTCTGGGCCAGGGGAGTTCTACGCCGCCGGCTTTCAGGGGGAGGGCATGGCCCTCGTCACCCCCCAGGATGCCTGGTACTATACCGACGCCCGATATATCGAGGCGGCCCGCCAGCAGGTGAAGGGGGCTCGGGTGGGCCAGATTGCCACAGGGCAGAGCTACCGCCAGCTGGCCCGGCACATCGTGGAGGAGCAGGGGATTGCACGGTTGGGCTTTGAGGATCGGGCCATGTCGGTGGCCGACTACCGCCGGTGGGAGCAGGACGTCCCTGCTCAGCTGCTCCCCGCTTCCGACCTGCTGGATCAGCTGCGCATGGTCAAGGACGAGGGGGAGTTGGCCGCCATGCGCCAGGCGCAGCGGATCACCGATGAGGCCTTTGCTGAGATCCTGAATGACCTCAAGCCCGGGGTCCAGGAGCAGGAGATCGCCGCCCGGCTGAGCTACCTCATGGCCCGCAAGGGGGCCCAGCGCAACTCCTTTGACCCCATCGTGGCCTGCGGGGCAAACGGTTCCAAACCCCATGCCATTCCCGGCCAGGACCGCATCCAGACTGGGCAGTTTGTCACCATGGACTTCGGCTGTGTGGTGGACGGCTACTGCTCGGACATGACCCGCACCGTGGCGGTGGGCCGGCCCAGCCAGGAGATGGAGCTGGTGTATGACACCGTGCTGCGGGCCCAGCAGGCAGGTATCGCCGCGGCCCGGGGAGGCGTGCCGGGGGCCCAGGTGCACCAGGCCGCCGCCCAGGTCATTGCCCAGGCGGGCTATGGGGACTACTTCGGCCACGGCTTCGGGCACAGCCTGGGCATCGAGGTGCATGAGAACCCCCGTTTCTCCCCTCTGTGGGATCGGCCTGTCCCCGCCGGGGCCTGCCTGTCCGCCGAGCCGGGGATCTACCTGCCTGGAAAGTTTGGCGTGCGCATTGAGGACGTGATCGTGCTCACCGAGACGGGATGTGAGAACCTCACCCGGTCGCCCAAGGAGCTGATCGTGCTGTGAGGGACCGGGTGTGGGGAAACCCCCTTGCGGAACCAGGGGGAATGGGGTATAATAAGACGATTTCCCCGCGGGGCGTAAAACAACGGAGAACTGGAGGAAGATACCAATGGCAATGATCACAGCGGGCGACTTCCGCAACGGCGTGACCTTTGAGATGGATGGGAAAGTGATGCAGGTGGTGGAGTTCCAGCACGTCAAGCCGGGCAAGGGGGCGGCCTTTGTGCGCACCAAGATGCGCAACGTCATCACCGGGGCGGTCACCGAGACCTCATTTAACCCCACGGCCAAGTTTGAGCAGGCCTATGTGGACCGCAAGGAGATGGAATACAGCTATAACGACGGCGACCTGTACTACTTTATGGATATGGAGAGCTTTGAGATGACCCCCATCAACAAGGAAGTGCTGGGGGAGAGCTTCAAGTTCGTCAAGGAGAATATGCCCTGCAAGATCATGTCCTACAAGGGCAACGTGTTTGGGGTGGAGCCGCCAAACTTTGTGGAGCTGGAGGTCACCCAGACCGACCCGGGCTTCAAGGGGGACACAGCCACCAACGTGACCAAGCCGGCCACCCTGGAGACAGGGGCGGAGATCAAGGTGCCGCTGTTTATCAACCCCGGGGACAAGATCCGCATTGACACCCGCACTGGGGAGTACCTGGAGCGGTGTAAGAGTTAAGCGCGCGGTGCGGGGACGGGCCCTATGGAACGGCCGCATCGAAAGCAGTACCATCAGGAAAGGAGACAGCGCCATGACCATTTCCGAGAAGGTTGCCTATATCCAGGGCCTGTTTGACGGCATGGGCCTGGACAAGTCCGAGTCGGGGGAGAGCCGGATCCTGGCCGAGATGCTGGAGGTGCTCAAGCAGGTGGGAGAGCAGCTGGACAGCGTGGACGCCACCCTGGACGAGTTTGGGGAGGAGATCGACGCCCTCTCCGACGATCTGTCCGACGTGGAGGAGGCAGTATTCGACGACGAAGGGGACGAGGACGAGCTGGATGAGGACTTCTTCGAGGTGGACTGCCCCAACTGCGGCAATCAGCTGGTCATCGACGACGAGGTGCTGGAGGCCGGGGCGGTGGACTGTCCCGCCTGTGGGCAGAAGTTTGCCCTGTCCTTTGACGACGATCAGGACGATCAGCCGCTGGAGGAGGAGTAAATGTGAATAGGGCGTCCGGCCCTGTGGGGGCGGACGCCCTATAGATGATGGCAGCGCGCGCCGGGAAGGCGGGGAGCACCCCGATTCCCGGCGCGTTTTTCCATGCCGGGACCGGGGTTAGTCCTGCCCGATCAGGCCCATGTAGGGATAGCGCTCTTGAAGGCGCTGATCGGGGAAGCGCTCGTCCAGGAAGGTCTGGACGGGGTTAGAGGCAGGGATGCCGTCCTGCCGTTGCCCCATCCGGATCAGGGCGGCGGCGGACAGGGTGGTGCTGACCAGCAGGAAGGCGGCCAGCAGGCCGGTAAGCAGCCGGGTGCGTCCCTTCCAGATCCGGTGGATCCACAGGGAGAACAAGGGGAGGATGACCCGGATCCAGGCCACCGCCGCCAGCCCCCAGAACAGGCAGAACACCAGGTTGACCCGGCCGTGGAGGTTGAAGGGGAGGTGGCTGTAATCCCAGAAGCAGGCGCCAAAAGCCCACTCCTGGAACCAGGCGCATAGGTATTCGTACCCGCCGCCCAGCAAGGCCCCCGCGGTGAACAGCACCAGGTTATTTTGCCCTTGCAGGGGATGCAGGGCCAGGGTGAGCACCACCGCGCCCAGCCCCCAGACCAAGCTGAAGGGCCCCCAGAGCAGGCTGCTGCGGCTGACCAGCTCCCCGCGGGTGAGGGCCCAGAAGGCCACTTCGATCAGGTCGCCCAGGAAGCTGGAGAGCACGAACAGCCAGAACAGGCGGAACAGGGTGAGCTGCCGGGTGGCGGTCTGCTGCCCCTCCCGCAGGGCCTGGGCCGCCAAATGGAATTTTGACATGGGACATCACGCTCCGATCGAATTTCCAGCCCTATGATAGCATCCAGGGTGAAAAAAACGGGAAACAATCCATAAAGAAAGTTTTAAGATTTGCCCTTTTGTAGCCGGGGGCACAGCCCTGCCCCGGCTGGCCTCAATCGCTGCGCAGGGCGTCCACCGGGTCCTTGCGGGCGGCGAATTTGGCGGGGATGAGCCCGGCCAGGATGGTCAGCCCCGTGCTGATGGCCACCAGGATGACCCCGCCAGCCACCGGCAGGGCGGCCCGCAGTCCGGTCAGCCCCGTCAGGTGCAGCAGCAGCGCGTTGATGGGCAGGGTGAGCAGCAGGGTGACCCCAATGCCGATCAGGCCCGCGCATAGCCCCACGATGAGGGTCTCGGCGTTGAATACCCGGGAGACGTCTCGCTTGGAGGCCCCCACCGCCCGGAGGATGCCGATTTCCTTGGTACGCTCCAGCACCGAGATATAGGTGATGATGCCGATCATGATGGACGACACCACCAGGGAGATGGACACAAAGGCGATGAGCAGGTAGCTGATGCCGCTGATGATGTCGGTGATGGAGCTCATCAGCAGGGCCACATAGTCGGTGTAGGTGATTTGCTCCTCTTCACCCACCTGGGCGTTGTAGTCTTGGATGGCCTGGGCCACCGCGTCCTTGTCCACAAAGGTGTCGGCATACAGGCTGATGGTGTCCGGGCGCTCCAGATCCACATAGCCCAGCCGGTCCAGGTTCTCGGCATAGGTGGACTGGGACACGGTGGGGGGCAGGTGGTTGTCATGGAGATAGCGCAGCTGCTCCCAGCTCAGCCCCCGGGAACCGGCGGCCTGGGCGGGATTGGCCAGGGACAGCTCCAGCAGGTCGGAGCGCTGCTGGACGCTCAGCGTCTCCAGCTGGGCGGCCATCGTCTGGGCATATTGCTCCCGGGCCTGGGCGGCCACGGCCTGCTCCACCTGGGCGAAGAGCTCCTCATCGCTCATCCCCTCGATATAGGAGGTGATGGTTTCCCCCTCCACCCCCATCTCCCCGGCGTACTGCTGGGTGATCATGGCCACGATGCTCTCCCGGGTCAGGCCGTCCAGCTGCCGGTCCACCAGCTGCTGGATGGCGGCCTGGTCGGGCTGGCTGGCCCCGGCCAGATAGAGCTGGGCACGCTGCTGGATGGATAGGGTGGACACATATTGCGTCAACGCCTCCAGCATCTCCTGGTCGGTGGGCTCGGTCTCCTGCCCGGTGGGGAAGGGCAGGGCGGTGAGCACATCGGTGTCAGGGCTGGCCAGCTGGTCGCGCACCACCTGGGACTGGGCGGTGGTCTGGATGACGTAGTCGGTGAGGGCGCTGGTGTAGCCCACGCTGCCCGCCGTCCTGGATGAGGCCAGGGCGGCGTCCTGCCCCGGCTGGGCGACGCCCACTACCTTCAGCTCCAGACCAACCTCAGGGCTGCTGTACAGCAGCTCCACCCCCGCCTGGGTGGCGGATAGGTCCACATAGGTTCCGGTAGGCTCGTCATACTGGAAGTATTCTGCGGGGAGGATGAGCTGGAAGGTGGTCTGGCACAGCTGCTCATAGGTCCAGGAGGCGGCCTCGTCCTCCAGGGGCTGGCCAGCCTGCAGGGCGGTGAGGGACTGCTTCATCTCCTGCTGGGACATCAGGCCCAGGGCGTAGAGCATCAGGTCGGAGATCTCATGGTTTTCGTCCACAAAGAGGATGAGCTCGTCGTGGGCCGCCGGCCAGCGGCCGTAGAGCAGCTCATAGCTGCCGGTGAGCTGGTCGTCGATGAGCGCGCCGTCCTGCCCAGGCATCAGCTCCTCCCACACATCCATGGACTCATACATGGTGTCCGTGGACTCGAAGTAGGACGAGTAGTCCCCCCCGTACAGGATGGACATGGCCTGCTGCATCAGGCTGGCCACGTCGCTCTTGACCAGGTTGCCGTCGGCGTCCTCGTTGTAGATGTCAAACTGCAGGTCGTAGCTGTAGCGGATGTCGGCCAGTTCCCCAATGCCGCCGCCCCCCTGGTCCAGGTACTGCTTGAAGGCGGCCAGGTCGTTGGTGACGGTCTGGGCGTTGAGCATGGAGTCCATCAGGTCATAGAGCACGGTGGAGGCGTATACCCGGCCCTCCTCCCGTTGCTCCAGTGCCTGGGGATCGTCCCGGCCGGCCCCCATCAGGGAGGAGAGCATGGCGGTCATGTCCACGCTCTCGGCCTGGATGGTGATTGGGTAGCTGGACAGGGTGTCTTCCTGCACCTGGTTGATATAGGCGTTGATGCCGTTGGACAGGGCCAGGATCAGGGCGATGCCGATGATGCCGATGGAGCCGGCAAAGCTGGTGAGCACCGTGCGCCCCTTCTTGGTCATCAGGTTGTGCAGGGACAGGGACAGGGCGGTGCGGAAGGACATGGAGGTCTTGCCTTCCTTGTCCGTCCGGCGCCTCCTGGAGCGGGCGGGGGAGGCGGGGACGGGCTGGGGATCGGCGCGGTAGGGGTCGGAGTCGGAGATGACCTGCCCGTCTCGGAGCTGGATGATACGGGTGGAGTAGGCCTGGGCCAGCTCGGGGTTGTGGGTGACCATGATGACCAGCCGGTCCTGGGCCACCTGGCGCAGCAGCTGCATGACCTGCTGGGAGGTCTCGCTGTCCAGGGCGCCGGTGGGCTCGTCGGCCAGCAGGATCTCCGGGTCGTTGATCAGGGCCCGAGCGATGGCCACCCGCTGCATCTGCCCGCCGGACATCTGGTTGGGCTTTTTGTGCATCTGGTCGGCCAGCCCCACCTGCTTCAGGGCCTGTTTGGCCCGGCGGCGGCGTTCGGCTTTGGGCACGCCGGATAGGGTGAGGGCCAGCTCCACATTGGCCAGCACCGACTGGTGGGGGATGAGGTTGTAACTTTGAAAGACAAAGCCGATGGAGTGGTTGCGGTAGGCGTCCCAGTCCCGGTCCTTGTACTGCTTGGTGGACCGGCCGTTGATGATCAGCTCCCCGCTGGTGTAGCGGTCCAGCCCGCCGATGATGTTCAGCGTGGTGGTCTTGCCACAGCCAGAGGGGCCCAGAATGGAGACAAACTCGCTGTCCCGAAACTCCAGGTCGATGCCCCGCAGGGCCTCCACCACGTTGTCCCCCATGGTGTAGCGCTTGGTGATCTGTGCCAGCTTGAGCATATTGGGTGAGCCCTCCTTGTGCTGGTATGGATAACCCTATTATGATAGCGGATGTGGTGCTGGCTGTCAATGGTAGGAAGGGATTGTTTACGAATCATTTACCCCGCCGATGGGTTCTGGGGGCGGGGAAATGGGTGCGGCCGGCCTCGGAAAGAGGCCGGCCGCACCGGTTGGTTGGCTGGATGGAGGGCGGGGCGGCTCATCGCCGCTTCCGGCCTGACAGGGCGAAGCCCAGGAAGGTGCCGCACAGGCCGCCCACGATGTGGGTCAGCTGGGAGACGTTGTCCTCCACGAAGATGGCGTCCCATAGCTCACCGCCCAGGTAGAACACGGCCACCAGGATCAGGGTGGTGGGGATGACGCCGTTGCGCACCCCTCCGAAGGAGGACAGCAGGATCATCATGAACACGATGCCCGAGGCCCCCAGCAGGGCGGTGCCAGGGAAGAAGAGGAACTGGATCAACCCCGAGACCAGGGCGGTGAACAGGATAGCCCACAGCACGTTCCAGCTGCCGAACCGGTCCTCCAGATTGGGGCCCAGCACCAGGATGAGCACCATATTGGACAGGTAGTGGGCGTAGCCGCTGTGGCCCAGCACATGGCCGAAGAAACGCACCCAGGCCAGCGGGTCGGCCAGGGAGCAGCGGTAGACGCAGAACAGGTGGCTGGTGGTCCAGCCGTCGGTGAGGTTGCCCAACACCAGGGCCAGCAGACCCAGCAGGGCAAAGGTGAGGGACACCGGGGCGTTGTAGGAGATCTTCAGGGTGGGGCGCTTCATGCTCATTCACCTCGGAGGATGGGTTGAGGGACTCTGCCCGCTATAATACCAGATCCGAGGGGAAAAGGGAAGTCCCCTGCCCTCATCCCTCCAGCTGGCCCAGCAGGTTGATCATCTCCACCGCGCTCAGGGCGCAGTCATAGCCCTTGTTGCCCGCCTTGGTCCCGGCCCGCTCAATGGCCTGCTCAATGTTCTCGGTGGTGAGCACGCCAAAGAGCACGGGTACGCCGCTTTGCAGGGCGGCCTGGGCGATGCCCTTAGACACCTCGCTGCACACATAGTCGTAGTGGCTGGTGGCCCCTCGGATCACCGCCCCCAGGCAGAGCACCGCGTCGTACCGCCCGCTGTGGGCAAGCTTGGCGGCCACCAAGGGGATTTCAAAGGCGCCGGGCACCCAGGCCACGTGGACGTCCTCCTCCCGCACGTTGTGGCGCAGCAGACCGTCCATGGCCCCGTCCAGCAGCTTGGCGGTGATAAACTCGTTGAAGCGGGCGGCCACGATGGCGATGCGGGCGCCGTTGGCCACCAGGGATCCGGAATAGGTTTTCATAGGATGATGCCTCCCTTTCTCAATAGTTCAGGATGTGGCCCATGCGGGCCTGCTTGGTCTTGAGGTAGAACAGGTCGTGGGGGGTGGCGGCCATCTGGATGGGCAGGCGCTGGGTGATCTCCAGGCCGAAGCCGGACAGCTGGTAGACCTTGTCCGGGTTGTTGGTGAGCAGGCGCATGCTGACCACCCCCAGATCCCGGAGGATCTGGGCCCCGATGTAGTACTCCCGCTGGTCGCCGGGAAAGCCCAAGGCCAGGTTGGCCTCCAGGGTGTCCATCCCCTGCTCCTGCAGCTCATAGGCCCGCAGCTTGTTGATCAGGCCGATGCCCCGGCCCTCCTGGCGCATGTACAGCAGGATCCCCCGGCCCTCCCGCTCGATCTGGGACAGGGCGGCGGCCAGCTGTTGGCCGCAGTCGCAGCGCAGGGAGCCAAAGGCGTCCCCGGTCAGGCACTCGGAGTGGACCCGGCACAGGATGTCCCGCCCGTCCCCGATCTCCCCCTTCACCAGGGCCACATGGTGCTCCCCGTTGAGCCGGTTGACGTAGCCGCAGGCGGTGAAGTCGCCAAACCGGGTGGGCAGGTGGGTGGCGGCCACCCGGTCCACCAGCTGCTCATGGCACTTGCGGTACTCCTGCAGGTCCCGGATGGTGATGAACACCAGCTGGTGCTGCCGGGCCAGCTCCATGAGCTGGGGGGTGCGCAGCATCTGGCCGTCCTCCCCCATGACCTCGCAGCACAGCCCACAGGGTTTCAATCCGGCCAGCCGGCACAGATCCACGGTGGCCTCGGTGTGGCCCGGCCGCTCCAGCACGCCGTTGGGGCGGGCCAGCAGGGGGAACATATGGCCTGGCCGCCGGAAGTCCTCGGGCCGGGCGTCATCGTCCACGCAGGCCAGGGCGGTGGCCGAGCGCTCGGCGGCGGAGATGCCGGTGGTGGTGGACACATGGTCGATGGATACGGTGAAGGCGGTCTCGTGGTTGTCGGTGTTGTGGCGTACCATCTGGGGGATGGCCAGCTTTTGCACATACTCCTGGGACATGGGCATACAGATCAGGCCCCGTCCATAGGCGGCCATGAAGTTGACGTTCTCCGGGGTGGCGAACTGGGCCGCACAGATCAGGTCGCCCTCGTTCTCCCGCTCCGGATCATCGGTGACCAAGATGAGCTTGCCCTGGCGCAGGGCGTCCAGCGCCTGCTCCACGGTGTGAAACTGCATGGATTGCATGGTGTAGTCTCTCCTTAAAACCCGTTCTGGGTTAGAAATTCCCGGGTGATCCCGGATGACCGCGGCGGCGTGGTGGCCGGGGCGGTCAGTTTCTCCACATACTTGCCGATAAGGTCAGCCTCCAGGTTGACCGCGTCCCCCTGCCGGCGGCGGGCGAGCACCGTCTGGGCGGCGGTGTGGGGGATGACGCTGACCCAGAACCGGTCGGCCTCCACCCGGGCCACCGTCAGGCTCACCCCGTCCACCGCCACCGAGCCCTTTTCCACGATGTAGCGCAGCACGGCGGGGGAGGCTTGGATGGTGATCCACAGGGCGTTGTCGTCCCGGCGCAGCTCAGCGATGGTGCCCACCCCGTCCACGTGGCCGGCCACGATGTGCCCGCCAAAACGGCCGTCGGCGGGCATGGCCCGCTCCAGGTTGACCGGGCTGCCCGGGCGCAGTTGGGCCAGGGCGGAGCGGTCCAGCGTCTCGTGCATCACGTCGGCGGAGAACCGGCCGGCGGGCAGGTCCACCACCGTCAGACACACCCCGTTGACGGCGATGCTGTCCCCGATGCGGGTACCCGCCAGCACCTTGTCCGCCCCGATGGTGAGCACCGCCGAGTGCCGGCCCCGGACGATGCGCTCCACCGTGCCCACTTCCTCAACCAGTCCGGTGAACACTGCCTGCCACCTCGCTCTCCAACAGGATATCGTCCCCCAGCCGGGTGACGGTGGGCGCCCCCAGGACCACGGCCTGGTCGGGGTGGGGGAAGCCCTGCCCCTCCACGGGGGTCTTGGCCTGGCCCCCCCCCAGCAGCTTGGAGGCCAGGTAGGCCTGCACTTTCTGGACGATCCCGCTTTGCAGCGCGGCCCAGTTCAGCGTGCCGCCCCCCTCCAGCAGGATGCTGTCGATCTGCCGGCGGCCCAGCTCGTCCATCAGGCCGGTCAGGTCCACCCGGCCGTCCGCCCCGGGCAGGAGCAGCACCTGGCAGCCGGCCTCCTCCAGGGCCTGGCGTTTGTCCGGGACATCCCGGGCGGCGGCGATGAGGGTGGGGATCTGGGAGGCGGTGGCCACCACCTGGGCGGTGAGGGGGGTGCGCAGGGCGGAGTCACACACCACCCGCACGGGGTTTTTGCCTCCGGGCAGGCGGCAGGTGAGCAAGGGGTCGTCGGCCAGCACGGTGCCCACCCCCACCATGATCCCGGTGTACCGGTGTCGCTGGCGCTGCACATGGTCCCGGGCGGCGGGGCCGGTGATCCACCGGGCGGCCCCGGTCCAGGCGGCGATCTTGCCGTCCAGGGTCATGGCATATTTCATCACCACATAGGGCCGGCCGGTGCGGATGTAGTGGAAGAACACCTGGTTGAGCGCGTCGCACGCCTCCCGGAGTACCCCCTGGCGCACCTCCACCCCCGCCTGGCGCAGCAGGGCGGTCCCCTTTCCGTTGACCAGAGGGTTGGGGTCGGAGGAGCCCACCACCACCCGGCGGATGCCCGTCTCCAGGATGGCGCTGGTGCAGGGGGGCTGCCGCCCGGTGTGGCAGCAGGGCTCCAGGGTGACGTACAGCGTGGCCCCTTGGGGGGAGGCGGTGCAGGCGGCCAGGGCGTTGCGCTCGGCGTGGGGCTGGCCGCAGCGCTGGTGCCAGCCCTGGCCGATGATCTGCCCGTCCTTCACCACCACCGCTCCCACCATGGGGTTGGGGGCGGTCCAGCCCTCTCCCCGGCGGGCCAGCTCCAGGGCCAAAGACATATATGCCTCATCGGTCATGTCCATCCCCTCCCAATTAAAAAATGCCCGGAACGAAACCGTTCAGGGCATGGGCCGGGGCGGGGACGCGTACGCCCACCGACGGCAAAGCCCTGGAATGCGCATGGGCGCAGACCAGGGCAATCTCCGGGACGCGGGAGGCACGCTCCCTGTCCCCAGATCTTCTTTCATCCAGACTATACGGTCGGCTTCGGAATCGCACCGAATCATGCCTTGCGGCTCGTGGGCTGTACCACCGGTCGGGAATTACACCCTGCCCTGAAGATCCTGTTCACTTGTAGGGCCAGTATACTCCCTGGGAGAGCGTTTGTCAAGGGGGATGGGACAGGCCCATTCAGACGGAGAAGGGAGGGATCACATCTGCCAGGTCATGGGCTTGCCTTCCCGGTCCAGCAGGGGGGTGAGGCCGCCGCCGTAGAGCCCGATTGGGCGAAGAGGTACTGTACCCCGGTGGCGGTGTCCAGGAACACGGTGTAGGCCACAGATAGGCCGCTACCCTGCTCGTAGATGATCTCAAAGCGCTTTTCCTTCTTTGCCATGGATGAAACCTCCTTACAACAGTGTTTGGATGTCGGGGGGCAGGGGGCAGTCCCACGCCAGCCGCTGACCTGTGATAGGGTGGGCCAGCTCCACCCGGGCGGAGTGGAGGGCGGGCCGGCCAATGGGGGCTGGGGAGCCGTAGAGGCCGTCCCCCACAAGGGGACAGCCCAGGTGGGCCATGTGGACCCGGATCTGGTGGGTGCGCCCGGTGTCCAGCTCCAGCTCCACCAAAGCCCGGTCCCCCAGGGCCCGGGCCACCTGGTAGCGGGTGCGGGCGGGTTTGCCGCTGGGATCCACCCGTTGGGCGGTGGGGTGGCCGGGCCGGGGGCCGAGGGGAGCCTGAACCACCCCTTGGGGCGGTTGGGGGACGCCCTGGCACACGGCCAGGTAGCGGCGCAGGAAGGCCCCGGTGTGGAGCTGGGCGGCCAGCTTTTGCTGGCCGTGGGGGTGCTTGGCGGTGACCAGTAGGCCGGAGGTGCCCTGGTCCAGCCGGTGGACGGGGTGGAAGCCGGCGGCCTCCCGGTTGTTTTGGTAGTGCCACATGAGATGGTTGCCCACCGTGTCGGCGAAGTGACCGTGGCTGGGGTGGACCAACACTCCGGGGGGCTTGTCCACGATGGCCAGATCCTCGTCTTCGTAGACCAGCTCCAGCGGTCCCGGGGTGGGCCAGGGCTGATTGACGGTATCTGGGTCGGATAGGCGGACCGACAGGGTCTGGCCCACCGCCACCCGGCAGCGCACGTTTACCCGCACCCCATCCACGGTGATGCCGTCGTCCAGCCACTTGACGCGCCGCAGCACCGTGCCAGACAGGCCCAGGTGGCGGCGCAGCAGGGTGTTCACTTCTATCCCGGCAAGCTCAGGGGAGATGGGCAGGGTGAGGTAGCGCACGGTGAGGGAGGAATTCACCATAGCAATGAAATCTTTTGCAACAGATCGTCTTGTTCCTGGATCCGAGCCCGTTGGCGGGCCGATGGGTGGGAGAGCAGGTACTGGGTCCGGATGAGCACCGTTGCCCCGGCAAGGGCGAGGGTGCAGGCGAAGGCGGGATAGATGGTTAGGGCCTCGTAGGTCTGAGAGTCCGCCCCCAGAAGGATGTAGCACAGGCCGATCAACGCCCCCAAAACAATTAACCCGATGGCGCCCAGACTCCGGCGGTTCAGACGCTGCTCAGAGACAGTTTCAGTTTGTTTCATTCTGATTCTCCTTCCTCAAACAGAAAAATATCCTCAATGGTCAGCTCGAAATACTGGGCGATGCGGTGGGCCAGCAAAAGGGAGGCGTTGTATCGCCCGCTCTCCAGGGAAATGATGGTCTGGCGGGTGACCCCCACCGCGTCGGCCAGCTCCGCCTGGGACATACGCCGGGTTTTCCGCAGCTCGGCGATCCGGTTGGTCAAGGCCGGCGCCTCCTTCCTGATGTCAATCTTGCTTTATAAAATGAGTATAGTCTACTTTACATCTTTTGTCAAGAAAAATGCTGTCCCCAGGCAGTTGGGGACAGCTGGATAGCTTTAGTCCGTTCGCTCTGTAGCCCTTCTTGGGCTTGTCTGCTGATGGCCGTCTGGCCTGGAGGGCCGGAGGTCACCGGGGAGATTGCTCAGCGCCTGGGGCTGGAGGCTCCCGGCGAAACAGCTCCCGCAGGCCGATGAGCAGCAGAAAGGCCCCGAAGCACCGGCGCAGCACCCCGGTGTCCAGGGCGGTGGCGGCCCAGGCGGCCAAGGCGGTGGCGGCCAGGCCGGTCAGGATGGCAGGGAGCAGGGCGGCCTTGTCCACATAGCCGTTCTTGAAGTGGGCGGGCAGGGCGGCCCCGGCGGTGGGCAGGAAGTAGAGCAGGTTGACCCCCTGAGCCTGGTCCTGGGGCAGGCCGGCAAAGCTGGTGAGGTAGATCAGCAGCAGCGAGCCGCCCCCTACCCCGAAGCCGGACAGCACCCCGGTTGCCGCCCCGGCCAGCACGGGGATGAGCCAGTCGGTCATACCAGGGCCTTGTACGCGCCGTATAGGATGAGCAGGGCAAAGACCCGGCGCAGCATCACCATGGACACCTGCCGGAACACCCTGCCCCCCACCAGCCCGCCCACCAGTCCGCCGATGAGGTAGGGCAGGGCGGCGGCGGGATCCAGGCCGCCGCGCAGGTAGTAGATGCCCGCGGACAGGGCGCACAGCGGGGCGATGACCGCCACCGAGGTGGCAAAGGCCCGGCGCTGGCCCAGCCCGCACTTTCCCGCCAGCAGCGGCACCAGCACCATGCCGCCCCCGCCGCCGAAAAACCCATTGACCAGCCCGGCTGCCCCGCCTGCCGCAGCACACCAGAGCTTGTTGGATTCCGTCCCACGCTTGCTCATGCAGACATCCCTCCTGGCCCCGAAAGCGGGGCGCGTTTGTCTTCAGTATGCGCCAAAGGCGCCGGGCTATTCAAAGTGCCGGGAAGAGGGGATGGAAAGCGGGGGAAACTTGGGTGAAATCCTCAGAATACCCTTGACTTTTCCAGGGCAAGCGGATAGAATAGAGCGACAACTGAATACAGTTGCGAGAAATGCAGTGGAAAGGAGAAGCAAAATGCCCAAGAAGTTCAAACGGGCCCTTTTGCTGCTTGTCGCGGCGGCGGTGCTGCCGGCCTCACTATACGGGTGTACAGGAGGCACGGAACCCAGCCCCACCCCCACGGCAACTGCACAATCGGGCGAGCCATCCTATGGAGGTTCAGTCACGGTAGGTATCGCACAGGAGCTGGACAGCCTCGATCCCCACAGGGCGGTCTCCGCTGGGGTGGGCGAGGTGCTGTTCAATGTCTTTGAGGGGCTGGTGAAGGCCAGCTCGGACGGCGAGGTGCGGGAAGCCGTCGCCAGCGACTATCAGATCTCCGAGGACGGGCTGACCTACACCTTCACCCTGCGGGAGGGGGTCACGTTCCACAATGGGGATCCGGTCACCGTCGAAGACGTGGTCTACTCCCTGGAACGCTGCGCCGGATCGGAGAACGATGGAACTGCTCTGATCACGGCGTTCTCTAATGTCACCCAGGTGCGGGCGGTCGATGAGCGCCATGTGGAGCTCACCCTGGCTCAGCCCAGCCTGGAGTTCCTCTACGCTCTCACCGCCGCCATCATCCCCGCCGGCTCGGGGGATACCATCGCCCAGACCCCAGTGGGTACCGGCCCCTTCCAGTTTGTCTCCTACGCCCCCCAGGACAGCCTGGTGATCCAGCGTTACGAGGGTTACTGGGGCCAGCGGCCCTATCTGGATGAGGTGCGCTTTCGCATCATCACCAATAGCGACACGCTGGTGATGAGCCTGCAAAGCGGCGCGCTGGACATGGCCATCCATGTGCCCACCACCCAGATCACCCAGCTGGAGGGGCAGTTCCAGGTGGTGGAGGACACCATGAAGCTGGTGCAGGCCCTGTACCTGAACAACGACGTGGCCCCCTTTGATGACGTGCGGGTGCGCCAGGCGCTGTGCTACGCCATCGACGTGGGGCAGATCATCGAATTTGTGGGCGATGGGGCAGGGGTGCCGGTGGGCACCAGTATGTACCCCGCCTTCGAGAAGTACCACATGGAGGAGCTGGCCGAGGCCTACCCCACCGATCAGGAGCTGGCCAGGCAGCTGCTGGCCGAGGCGGGCTATCCCGACGGCTTCACCATGGAAATCACCGTGCCCAGTAACTACACCCAGCACGTGCAGACCGCCGAGCTCATCGCCGAGCAGCTGTCCCAGGTGGGCATCACCGCCAACCTGGTTCCGGTGGACTGGTCCACCTGGGTCAACCAGGTGTATGAGGGCCGGCAGTTCCAGTCCACCGTGTGCGGTGTGGCCGCCAGCGACATGACCGCGCGGGAGATGGTCATCCGGTACGTATCCGACTACGAGGACAACTTCATCAACTTCCAGGATGATGGATACGACCAAGCAGTGGCCCAGGCGGGCTCCACGCTGGATGAGCAGGAGCAGGAGCAGCTGTATAAGCAGGCGCTGACCATCCTGAGCGAGCAGGCGGCCAGCGTGTGGCTGCAGGATCTGTGCGACCTGACGGTGCTGGAGCCCGGGCTGGACGGGTTGGAGCTGTACCGCACTTATGTGCTGGACATGAGCACCATCTACTATTCCGCCTGATTGTGGGGAGCGGGGCGCTGGCGGACAGCGCTCCGCTCCCGCCCTCTCCCCCTTTTGCCGGGGCGGGGGCCTGCCATGCGAGGTGGGAACTGCCCGCCCCGCCAACTTTTACCCAGGAGGTCCGCGCGACCAATGAAACAGATACTCAAGCGGCTGGGGCTGCTGGCGGCCACCCTGCTGCTGGTGACCGTGCTGGCCTTTGTGGCCTTCTCCATCCTGCCCGGCGACCCCACCAACTCCATCCTGGGGCTGAACGCCACCCCGGAGCAAACCGCCGCCCTGCGAGAGCGACTGGGGCTGGACCTGCCCCTGTGGCAGCGCTACCTGAACTGGCTGGGCGGGCTGCTCACCGGCCAGCTGGGCCAGTCCTACCTGTACGAGATGCCGGTGTCCCAGCTGCTGGGGAGCCGGGTGGCGGTGACGGCCACCCTGACGGCCATGTCCTTTGGGCTGATCGTGGCCATCTCCCTGCCCCTGGGTATCCTGGCCGCCCGGCACGCGGGGGGCTGGATCGACCGGGTGGTGAGCGTGCTGGGCCAGGTCACCATGTCCATCCCAAACTTCCTGCTGGGCTTTTTGCTCACCTGCCTGTTTAGCCTGATCCTGCGCTGGTTCACCGTGGGCAGCTTCAGCGCCGCGGCGGAGCAGGGGCTGGGCGCCTACCTGGGCTACCTGTTCTTTCCCGCCCTGTCCATCGCCCTGCCCCGGGCGGCCATGACGGTGAAGCTGCTCCGGGGGGCCATCCTGGGGGAGATGGGGCAGGACTATATCCGCACCGCTTACAGCCGGGGCAACTCCAAGGGGAGGGTGCTCTGGCGTTTTGCCCTGCGCAATGCCATGATCCCAGTGATCACCTTCCTGGCCATGACGGTGGCCGATGTGGTGGCTGGGTCGCTGGTGGTGGAGCAGGTGTTCGCGGTGCAGGGCATCGGCCAGATGTTGGTGTCGTCTATCAACAGCCGGGACTACCCGGTGGTGCAGGCCATCGTGGCCCTCATCGCTGTGGTAGTGGTGGCAAGCAACTTTGCCGCCGATGCCCTCTACCGGGTGATGGATCCCCGGCTGCGGCAGAGGTGAGGGCCATGGGAAAGCGGAGAAACTGGTACCTCACCCTGGGGCTGGTCCTGACGGGGCTGACGGTGGGGTTTGGGGCCCTGGGCCTGGTGTGGACGCCCTACTCCCCCACGGCGCCAAGCGCCGCTGACCGGCTGGCCGGCCCCTCCTTGGCCCATCCCTTCGGATGCGACCACATGGGGCGGGATGTGCTCTCCCGTACCCTGAGCGGGGCGGGGGCCACGCTGAGCATCGCCCTGGCGGTGCTGGCCATCGGCTTTGTGGTGGGGGTGGTCATCGGAGCGCTGTGCGGCTACTACGGCGGGGTGGTCGATGCGTTGGTCATGCGGGTGTGTGACGCGGTGGCAGCCTTCCCCAGCGTGCTGCTGGGGCTGGTGGTCATCGCGGTGATCGGCCCGGGCAAGTACAACGTCATCCTGGCCCTGGGGGTGCTGTTCATCCCCAGCTTTGCCCGGTTGACCCGGGGGGAGTTCCTCCAGTACCGGGATCGGGATTTTATCCGGGCCGCCCGGCTGATGGGGGTGGGCGGGCTCCGGATCCTCTTCCGGCACATCCTGCCCAATGCCTGGCCGGTGCTGCTGAGCGGGCTGAGCATCGGCTTTAACAACGCGGTGCTGGCCGAGGCGTCCATGAGCTATCTGGGCATCGGGGTCATCCCGCCGGACACCAGCCTGGGCCGGATGGTCAGCGAGGCCCAGAGCTACTTTGTCACCGCCCCTTGGCTGGTGCTCTTCCCCGCGCTGGTGATGATCCTGATGATCCTGGGCGCGGGGCTGGTGGGCGAGGGCGTGCGGGAAAGGATGGGTGAGGGCTGATGCTGCTGGAGGTGGAGCGCCTGCGGGTGGAGCTGCATACCCGCCGGGGCAGCGTGACGGCGGTGGAAGACTTCAGCCTGGCCCTGGAGCAGGGGGAGGCGGTGGGCCTGGTGGGGGAGTCTGGCTCGGGCAAGACGGTGACGGCCCACGCCCTGATGGGTCTGCTGCCCCGGGAGCGGGCGGAAGTGACGGGCCGGGCGGTGTTTGACGGAGCGGATCTGCTCGCCATGGACCGGGCTCAGCTGCGCCAGGTGCAGGGCAGGCAGCTGTCCATCGTCTTTCAGGAGCCTATGACCAGCTTGAACCCCACCATGCGGATCGGCCGGCAGGTGGAGGACGCGCTGCGGGTGCACACCGGCTTGGATGCCGGCGCGCGCCGGCAGCGGGCACTGGAGGCCATGGCCCTGGCCGGTCTGCCTGAGCCGGAGGGGCTGTACCGGTGCTATCCCCACCAGCTGTCCGGGGGAATGCGCCAGCGGGTGATGATCGCCGCAGCCCTGGTGCTGCGGCCCCGGCTGCTCATCGCCGACGAACCCACCACCGCTCTGGATGTGACCATCCAGGCCCAGATCCTGGACACCCTGCGCCGGATCAACCGGCAGGAGGGCACCGCCATTCTGCTCATCTCCCACGACCTGGGGGTGGTGCGGGCCCTGTGCGGCCGGGTGGTGGTGATGCGTCAGGGAGTCATTGTGGAGCAGGGACGGGTGGAGGATATCTTCCACCGGCCCCAGCAGGCGTACACCCGGCAGCTGTTGGAGGCCCGGCCCAGCTGGGGAAAGGGAAAGGAGGGACAGGGCCATGGCTGAACCCATCCTGGACATCCAGGGACTGGACAGCTGGTATGGGCGGGGGCGGGCCCGCCGGCAGGTGCTGCGCCAGGTCTGCCTCACCGTGGAGCCGGGCCAGGCGGTGGGCCTGGTGGGTGAGTCGGGTTCGGGCAAGACCACCCTGGCCAAGTGTGTGCTGGGGCTGGTGCGGGACTGGCAGGGCCAGCTGCTGGTGAACAGCCCCCGGCCCCAGATGGTGTTCCAGGATCCCCACGGCGCCCTGAACCCCGCCCGGACGGTGGGCTGGTTCCTGGAGGAGGCGCTGCGGGCGGCCGGCGTGGGGGACCGGGCGGCGCGCCGGGCCCGGGGGGAGGAGATGTTGGGCCAGGTGGGGCTGGGCCGGGAGCACTACGACCGGAAACCCGCCCAGCTGTCCGGCGGGCAGCGGCAGCGGGTGTCCATTGCCGCGGCCCTCATCCAGGGCAGCAAGCTCATCGTGCTGGACGAGCCGGTGTCCGCCCTGGATGTGACCCTCCAGGCCCAGATTCTGCGCCTGCTGGCCCAGCTGCGGGAGCGGTACGGGCTATCCTACCTGCTGATCTCCCACGATCTTGCGGTGGTCCGCCAGCTGTGCGGCTGGGTGTGCGTGATGTACCAGGGCCAGATCGTGGAGCAGGGGCCGGCGGAGCAGCTGTACGAGCGGCCCCAGCACCCGTACACGAAGAAACTGCTGGCCGCGTCGCTAGCCCTGGAGTGAGGACTCTCGGAGGCCATCTTACAGCCCAAGCCCAGGGGGCTTGCCATGCCGCCCCGTCTTTGGTGGGCGGCATGTTCGCTTGTGGGGGCACGACCGGGGTGTGTGATCTGGTCACGGAAAAAAGGCAGGGCAATGGGTATACTGATCAAAAAACGAAAGAGGTTTGTACCCATGGCTATTTTAGACCTGAACCGAGAGCAGTTTGACGCCCTGACCGGAGCGGACCAGCCTGTGCTGGTGGAGTTTTGGGCCCCCTGGTGCACTTACTGCCGCCGCCTGGGTCCAGCCTATGAGCGGCTGGCCCAGCAGCGGGGGGAGGAGCTGGCAGTGGCCCGGCTGAACATCGATGAGCAGCCCCAGATCGCCGAACACGAGCAGATCGAAGTGGTGCCTACCCTGGTGCTCTACCAGGGGGGCAAGGCGTTGGGCTCTCTGGTGGCGCCGGAGTCCAAAGCCATGATCGACACCTTCCTGCAAGAGACCTTGCCGGAGTGAGGAGGAAGCTGGATGGAGCACATCTATGACATGATCATCATCGGCGGCGGCCCCGGAGGATATACCGCCGCGCTGTACGCCGCCCGGGCGGGGTTGGACGCGGTGGTGCTGGAGCGGCTGGCCGCCGGCGGCCAGATGGCCCTGTCCCACCAGATCGACAACTATCCTGGCACCGAGCAGGGCGTTGACGGCTTCTCTCTGGCCGTCAAGATGCAAAAGCAGGCCGAGGCCTTTGGGGCCAAGACGGAGCTGGCCGAGGTGAGCCGGGCCGACTTGGCGGCCAATCCCAAGGTGCTGGAGAGCAGCGAGGGGACCTTTTATGCCAAAACAGTGGTGCTGGCCACCGGGGCAAACCCACGGCAGCTGGGGGTGGCCGGCGAACAGGAGCTGACGGGCAAGGGGGTGCACTACTGCGCCGACTGCGACGGGATGTTCTACCGGGGCAAGACGGTAGCGGTGGTGGGGGGCGGAAACACCGCCGCCCAGGACGCGGCCCTGCTCAGCCGCATCGCCAAGCAGGTTATCCTCATCCATCGCCGGGACACCCTGCGGGCCACCAAGATCTACCACGAGCCCTTGATGCGGGCGGAAAATGTGAGCTTTTGCTGGAACAGTGTGGTGGAGCAGTTGGTCCAGGAGGAGGGGCGTCTGACCGGGGTGGTGCTGCGGGACGTTCACACGGGACAGAGCCAGACGGTGGCCTGCGACGGGGTGTTTGTCAGCGTGGGGCGCATCCCTGCCTCCCAGTTGGCCCAGGGCCAGCTGGAGTTGGACGAGGGGGGCTATATCGTGGCCGATGAGACCACCCAGACCAGCCTGCCGGGGGTGTACGCGGTAGGCGATGTGCGCACCAAAGCCCTGCGCCAGGTGGTGACGGCGGTGGCCGACGGGGCGGCTGCGGTGCACACTGCGGAGGGCTATCTGGTCCAGGGAGGGCGCTGAGATGAGGGTGAACTGGCGGCGGTGGATCCGCCTGGCCCTGTTTGCCGCCGGCGGGGCGCTGGCGGGACTGGCCTATTATCAGTTCTTTGGCTGTACCAGCGGCTGCGTCATCTCCTCCAGCCCCATCCGCTCCATGCTCTATCTGGCGCTGGTGGGCGGGCTGGTGGGAGCGGCCACGGAGAAGGGGGGTAAGGATCCATGCAATACCTGATCTCTTTCCTGGAGGGGGTGATCACCTTCCTTTCCCCCTGCCTGCTGCCCATGTTGCCCATCTACCTGTCCTACTTTGCCGGGGGCGGGGCCCGCAATCCCAGAAAGACCTTGCTCAACGCCGCAGGCTTTGTGCTGGGCTTTACTCTGATCTTTGTAGCCATGGGTGCGTTGGCGGGTACAGTGGGGGGGCTGTTGCATCGCTACCAGACCTGGGTGAACCTGGTGTGTGGGCTGGTGGTGATCCTGTTCGGGCTGAGCTACCTGGGGGTGTTCCGGATCAACCTGTTCCGGGGCGTCCAGGGCCGGATGGGAGAGGGGGAGCTGGGTTTTCCCGCCTCGGTGGCCTTTGGGGCGGTCTTCTCCCTGGGCTGGACCCCTTGCGTGGGGGCCTTTCTGGGCTCGGCGCTGATGCTGGCCTCCCAGCAGGGGCACGTGCTGGAGGGGATGGCCATGCTGTTGGTGTACGCTCTGGGGTTGGGGGTGCCCTTCCTGCTCAGCGCGGTGCTCATTGACTACCTAAAATCGGCTTTTGACTGGATCAAGGCCCATTACCGGGCGATAAACCTGGTGTGCGGCGTGTTCCTGATCTTGGTGGGTGTGCTCATGGCCACCGGGACGCTGGGGCGACTGCTCACCCTGCTCAGCTAAGGAGGAAGCGACGTGAAACAGAAAACGGTTATTATCATGGCTCTGATCCTGGTGGTGGTACTGGGAGGCGCCTATGCCTTGTACCAGGGGCTGAGCGGCGGTACACAGCCCAATCAGCTGGCCACCCAGAGCGGAGCGGCCCAGAGCGCCCAGGTCTCCGACGGCCAGCAGGACCAGGGCGATGAAAGCCCGCAGCCCCAAGCCTCCCAGGAGCCGGTGGCTGCCCCCGACTTCACCGTTTACGACCAGGCGGGCAACCCGGTGCGCCTGTCCGACTATGCGGGCAAGCCGGTGGTGATCAACTTCTGGGCCAGCTGGTGCCCGCCTTGCCAGCAGGAGATGCCTGACTTCCATGCGGCCTACCAGGAGCTGGGGGAAGAGGTTCAGTTCCTGATGATCAATTCCACCGACGGCAGCCGGGAGACGGTGGACACCGCGACCGAATTTGTGGAGGAGGAGGGGTATACCTTCCCGGTGGTGTTTGACACCGAGTTTGAAGCATCCCTGGCCTATGGCGCCTACTCGCTGCCCATGACTTTCTTTATTGACGGGGAGGGCTATGTGGCCGCCTGGGCCCAGGGCTCCATCGACGAGGACACCCTGCGCCAGGGTATCGAGATGATCCATCCGGGGACATAACGGACAGAAGAAAGAGGCCCTCCTGCGACTTTGCCGCAGGAGGGCCTCTTTAACTGCTCACAGGGAGTGCACCCCGCGGCTCACAGGGCAGAGGTTTTCTTGCCAAGATACAAAAATACCGCCCGTAGTCTCGTTTGGGCGGTACTTTGCATAAGGTTGGCATTCAGTTTTTGTAGATTTATCGTGTATGCCCTTGTCAACCGTTGCTTGCTTCATGATAGCCTAAAACAAGCAATGGGAAAGCCGTTAAATGGGGATCCTCTAACGGGGGAAAAGCCCGCCCTTGGCTTTGCCAAGGGCGGGCTTGCTTGCGCCGGGGACGGGCCCAGGGCGCAGCCTGCTTACTGGATAGAGGTCACCTGATAGCCGGCCTCGGCCACGGCGGCGCGGATGGCCTCGTCGGAGACCTCGCCGGTGACGGTAGCGGTCTTGGAGGCCAGGTCCACCTGGGCGGTGACGCCGGGCAGGCCGTTCAAGGCCTTGGTGACGTGGTTGACGCAGTTTTGGCACATCATGCCTTCCACAATGACTTTCTTTTCCATGGTTGATTCTTCTCCTTTCATTTCTGGGACGGCGCAGCCGTCGGATTCACAGGGGCAGGGGGGCTGGATGCTGGGTTGGAAGAAGCGCAGGCGCAGGGCGTTGGCCACCACGCATACCGAGCTCAGGCTCATGGCCGCGGCGGCGAACATGGGGGAGAGCTGGAGCTGGAACAGGGGATAGAACACCCCGGCGGCGATGGGGATGCAGATGATGTTGTAGAAGAAGGCCCAGAACAGGTTCTGCTTCACATTGCGGATGGTGGCCCGGGACAGCTCTACCGCGCTCACCGCATCCATCAGGTCGCTCTTCATCAGCACGATGTCCGCCGACTCAATGGCCACGTCGGTACCCGCGCCGATGGCCAGCCCCACGTCGGCCTGGGCCAGGGCAGGGGCGTCGTTGATGCCGTCGCCCACCATGGCCACTTTCTCCCCCCGCTCCTGCAAGGCGGACACCTGCTGCTGCTTGTCGGCGGGCAGCACCTCGGCAATGACCTGGGTGAGGCCCAGCTCCCGACCGATGGCGTCGGCGGTGCGCCGGTTGTCCCCGGTGAGCAGCACCACCTGCAGCCCCAGCTTCCGGAAGCCCTCGATGGCGGCCCGGCTGGTGGGTTTGACGGTGTCGGCCACGGCGATGACCCCCAGCGGCTGGCCGTCCCGCACGAAGAAGAGGGGAGTCTTGCCCTGCTCGGCCAGCCGGTCGGCCAGGGGCTGGACCTGGGCCAGGTCTACCCCAGCCTCGGTCAACAGGGCGGCGTTGCCCGCCAGACAGCTCCGGCCACCGATCTCACCCTGCACCCCCTTGCCGTGGATAGCCTGGAAGTTGGCCACCGGCTCCAGGGCGATGCCCTGCTGCTGGGCTGCCTCCACAATGGCGGCCCCCAGGGGGTGCTCAGAGGGCTTTTCCAGGCTGGCGGCCACTTGGAGCAGCTCTCCCTCGTCCGCCCCTCCCAGGGGGTAGAGGTCGGTGAGCTGGGGCTTGCCCTGGGTGACGGTGCCCGTCTTGTCCAGCACCACGGTGGTCACGCCCCGCAGGGCCTCCAGCCCTTGGGCGGACTTGATGAGGATGCCCCGCTCTGCCCCTTTCCCGGTGCCCACCATGATGGCCACGGGAGTGGCCAGGCCCAAGGCGCAGGGGCAGGAGATGACAAGCACCGCCACGGCGGAGGTGAGGGCCTGCTCCACACTGTGGCCGGTGAGCAGCCAGACTGCGGCAGTGACCAGGGCGATGCCCATGACCACGGGGACGAACACGCCGGCCACCTGGTCGGCCAGTTTGGCGATGGGGGCCTTGGAGGAGGCGGCCTCGTCCACCAGGCGGATCATCTGGGCCAGGGTGGTGTTCTCCCCCACCCGGGTGGCCCGAAGGGTGAGGACGCCCGACTTGTTGAGGGAGGCGGAGATCACCGTGTCTCCCGGGCCCTTGTCCACGGGGATGGACTCGCCGGTCAGGGCGGACTCATCCACGCTGGAGGCCCCCTCCACCACCACCCCGTCCACCGGCACCGAGCCGCCGGGGCGCACCAGCACCAGGTCGCCGGCCTGGACCTGCTCCACGGGGATCTCCACCTCCGCGCCGTCGCGCAGGACGGTGGCGGTCTTGGGGGAGAGGTCCATCAGCCGGGCGATGGCCTGGCCGGTCTTGCCCTTGGAGCGGGTCTCCAGATACTTGCCCACGGTGATCAGGGTGAGGATCATGCCGGCTGACTCGAAGTAGAGGTCCATGGAGTAGCGGCTGACCAGGGCGTCGTCCCCATGGCCCAGCCCCCATCCGATGAAGTACAGGGCGGCCACGCCATAGATCATGGCGGCGGCGGAGCCCACGGCGATGAGGGAGTCCATGTTAGGGGCCAGGTGGAACAGGGTTTTAAAGCCCACCCGGAAGTACTTCTGGTTGATGATGAGGATGGGCAGGGTGAGCAGGAACAAGGTCAGGGCGTAGGTCATGGCGTTGCCGGTGCCATGGAAGAAGTCGGGGATGGGCCAGCCCATCATATGGCCCATGGACAGGTAGAACAGAGGCAGCAGGAACACCACCGACCAGATCAGCCGCAGGCGCATATGCCGCAGTTCCTCCTCCATGGCGTTGGCGGCGGGCCGGGCCTGGGACTTGGACTGGGGGGCGGCGGAGTTCGATTCAGGCAGGGCGGCTCCGTAGCCCGACTTGACAACGGCGGCGATGATGTCCTGATCGGTGAGGTCACCTTGCCAGTCCACGGTCATGGAGCCGGAGAGCAGGTTGACATTGACATCGGATACCCCCTCCAGCTTGCGCACCGCTTTGTCCACGTGGGCGGAGCAAGCCGAGCAGGTCATGCCGGTGACGACAAATTTTTGTTTCATAGGGACACCTCCCTTTTTACTGTCCCCATTTGGGGAATGAGAAACTGGGAATAACGGATGGTTGGTTTGGGGCTGAGGCCCGCCCTTCACAGGAGCTTGCCCAGGGCACTGACCAGCTCGTCGATCTTGTCCGAGCGCTCCCGGTCGTCCTTGGCGTGCTCCACGCAGTGTTTGAGATGGGCGGTGAGGATCTCCTTGTTCACCCGGCGCAGCATGGCGTCGGCGGCCAGCACCTGCTGGGAGATGTCCATACAGTAGCGATCCTCCTCCACCATTTTGAGGATGCCATCCAACTGCCCCCGGGCGGTCTTCAGCAGCCGGAGCACGGTTTTTTGATCTGCCTGCATTCTCTCACCTCCCGATCACGGAGCAGGCTGCATGGTTGTGTGGCTTCCCGATGGGGGACGCCCCATGAACGCCACGTTTAGACACCCCCCTGGGGGGTAGTGTTATCCTATCACAGTCCTATGAATTTGTCAACATGGAAACGCAAACTTTTCCACGGGGAAAATTTGGAGGGCCTTGGGCGCTACTTCCCCAGGCCGTCCCCAGCGGCCGGGAGAGAAAAACGCCCCCGAACCACGGTTGGATGGTTCGGGGGCGGGGAGCAGACCCATTGGGAGGGCCGGAGGTCAGCGCTCCAGCTTGCCCTGGGCCTTGGTCAGGAAGCGGTCGGTCTGGATGAGGAAGCGCTCGTGGGTGCCGTGGCCGATCTCGCCGGCCTCGTCAAAAGCGGTCACCTCGAAGGTGATCTTCTTGCCCTCCACCCCGGTGACCACGCTGTTGGCCCACACCTTCATGCCGATGGGGGTGGCGGAGGTATGGGCGACCTGGAGCTGGGTGCCTACCGAGCCCTCCCCAGCCGCTAAACAGGACTGCAGGGCGTTGACAGCGGCGTTTTCCATCAGGGCGATCATGAATGGGGTGCCGAACACGGGCACCAGGCCGGAGCCCACCGCCTGAGCGGTATTTTCCGGGGTGACGGTGGTTTCTGCCCGGCCCTTCAGGCCAACTTCAATGGACATGGGGATCCCTCCAATGCAAATGAGTTGGCCTTAGTGTACACGAAACGGAGGAGGTTGGCAAGAAAAATTTTTAATCTGGAGGGACTGTGGCAAAAGGACAGGGCGCGGCCGGGAGTCCGGCCACGCCCTGTCGGATGGGTTTACCTGCTTGGGCAGCGAAAGCTGCCGGGGATAGGGAGAGGATCAGGTGCCCAGCTGGATCCACAGGTCGTTGTACAGGGTGCGGATGTCCTGAGGCAGCACCAGGTAGGCTTCGCAGCGGTCCAGCACTTCCTGGGGGGCGGCCATGATCTCGTACAGCTCCAGATCCAGGGGCTCTCCATAGGTTTCCTCGTACCACTCAGGATACATCTCCAGGGCCTCCTCGTTGGGGGAGGCGTACCAGATGAAGTCCATGTTGCGCAGGTTGGCGTCGGTGGAGGCCATGAAATTGATCCACTCGTGGGCCTCGTCCACATTCTGGGCGTCCTTCAGGATGCACATGGCGTCTACGAACCAGTTGGAGCCCTCCTCGGGGATGACATAGGCCAGGTCCTCGTTGTTCTCCAGCATGGACAGGTAGTCGCCGGCGTAGTAGGTGGCCACGGCGGCGTTGCCGCCCTCCATGATCTGGAAGATCTCGTCCATCACCTTGCCCTGGTACACACCCCGGTCCCAGGCGTTGGCCAGCAGCTCGTAGGCCTCCCGGATCTGGGCCTCGTCGGTGGTGTTGACCGAGTAGCCCAGGTACATCAGGGCAATGCCGAAGGCGTCCCGGGAGTTGTCGATGAGCAGCGTGTTGCCCGCGGCGGTGTCGTCAAACAGGGCGCTCCAGCTGGTGATGGGCTCATCCACCATGGTGGTGTTGTAGATGATGCCCAGGGTGCCCCAGGTGTAGGGCACGGTGTACAGGTTCTCCGGGTCATAAGGCAGGTTCTTGAACCGGTCGGCGATCTTCTCGAAATTGGGGATCTTGCTGTAATCCAGGGGCTGGAGCATATCCTCCTCGATGAGCTGGGAGATCATGTAGTCGGAGGGGACCACCACGTCAAAGTTGGCCCCGCCGGTCTGAAGGCGGGAGTAGAGCTCCTCGTTGCTGGGGGCCTCCTGGTAGTTGACCTGGATGCCGGTCTGGGCCTCGAACTCATCGATGAGCGTCTCGTCGATGTACTCCCCCCAGCTGCACACATTGAGCACCCGCTGGCCGTCGGAAGCGGCGCTGGAAGAGGCGTTTGCATCGGGGCTGGATGTGCCGTCTACCCGCTCCACCGAACAGGCGGAGAGGGCCAGGCTGGCGGACAGGGTGCAGGCCAGGGCAAGGGCAGTACGTTTTTTCAATTGATCATTCCTCCAGTTTTGATTTAAGGTTATCTTCAGGCCCGGGGGCCAAAAGACCGTCAATAGGTCCGGCGGGCAGCGGCCCGCTGGGCGCGACTCTCCCGGATGTTGTGGAAGGCCAGCAGGGCCAGCACCACCACGAACAGCAGGGTGGAGATGGCGTTGATCTCCGGGGAGATGCGCCTTCTGGCCATGCCGTAGATCTCCATGGCCAGGGTGGACACCGAGGTACCGGCAGTGAAGTAGGAGATGACAAAGTCGTCCACGCTCATGGTGAAGGCGATCAGGGCCCCCGAGATGATGCCCGGCTTGATCTCGGGCAGGATCACCTTGAAGAAGGCTCCCATCCAGGTGCAGCCCAGGTCCCGGGCGGCGTCCACCAGGTTGCCGTCCATCTGGCGCAGCTTGGGTCCCACGGAGAGGATGACATAGGGAATGTTAAAGGTGATGTGGGCGATGAGCATGGTGCCAAAGCCCAGGGACAGCTGAGGGAAGGTGATGCGGTAGACCGTGCCGAACAGGTTGAGGGTGAAGCGGTAGTTGGCGGCAAACTGATTCCAGAAGCCGAACACCGCCACGAACAATAGGCACAAGGACACGCCGGTGACGATGTCCGCGTTGGTCATGGGGATGTTGTTGACCGCCAGCAGGGCGTTGCGCCGGCGCCGGCGCATGGAGTAGAGTCCCACGGCGGCAAAGGTGCCCGCCACGGTGGCCACCAGGGTGGCCAGCAGGGAGACCAGCAGGGTGGTGTACACGCTGCCCATGATGGACCGGTCCTGGAACAGGGCCTCATACCACCTCAGGGAGAAGCCCTGCCACACCGCGTTGCTGTTGCCGGCGTTGAAGGAGAAGACCACCATGAGTAGGATGGGGGCGTAGAGGAACAGGAAGACCAGGGCCATGAACAGCCGGCTTCCCACGCGGCGCTGCTTTTTCATAGCACCACCGCCTGTTCCTCACCCTGGCCGAAGCGGTTCATCACCCACATGCACACGATGACGATGAGCATCATCACCAGGGCGATGGCCGAGCCCAGGTGGGGGTTGTAGGCCCCGCCCAGGAACTGCTGTTCGATCAGGTCGCCCAGCATCATATGGGTGCCCCCGCCCAGCAGACGGGAGATGGCGAAGGTGGACACCGAGGGGACGAACACCATGGTCACCCCAGACAGCACCCCAGGCAGGGACAGAGGGAAGATCACCCGCCGGAAGACGTAGGCGGAGTTGGCCCCCAGGTCCTGGGCGGCCTCCAGCAGGGAGCGGTCCAGTTTGAGGATGACTGAGTAGATGGGCAGGATCATGAAGGGCAGGTAGTTGTATACCATGCCCAGCACCACGGCTCCCTGGGTGCGGATCATGCGGAAATAGGTGAGATCGGTGCCAAACAGGCCGTTGATCAGATCGAACAGGCCGATGGCGTCAAAGAGCTGGTTGAGCAGGCCGTTGTTCTCCAAAATGGCCATCCAGGAGTAGGTGCGCAGCAGGAAGTTGACCCACATGGGCAGCATGATGAGCACCGTGGCCACCCGCTGGAAGCCCGGGCCCTCCTTGGCCATCACATAGGAGATGGGGTAGCCGATGAGCAGGCAGATCACTGTGGCGATCAGGGCCAGCTGGAAGGAGCGGGCAAAGATGGACACATAGGTGCCCATGCCGGTGAAGTTGGATGCGGTAGGCTCAAAGCCGGCGGTGGTGAAGGCATAGACCACCACCATGACGATGGGGGCCACCACGAACAGGGCCATCCAGCCCACGTAGGGCAGGGCCAGCAGGGAGCGCTTATGCTTCATGGCCATCCTCCTCCCCGTCGGGAACATAGTCCGCGTCGCCGATCTCCTCATACTCCTCGGAGTAGGAGGAGTAGTCCCCGAACAGGCCAGAGTACTGGCTCTTGCGCATGACGTGGATGCCGTCGGGGTCGATCTGGATGCCGATGTCGCTGCCCGCAGGGCAGAAGTCGGTGGTTTGAATCAACCACTTGAAACCGTAGAAGTCCACGATGGTGTCGTAGTGGACGCCTTTGAAGGTGACGGCGGTGACCGTACCCCGCAGCTGGCCGCTGCCCGGGTCGACGATGTCCACATCCTCGGGCCGGATGACCACGTCCACCGGCTCGTCGGGGGCGAAGCCCTTGTCCAAGCAGGGGAAGCGCCGGTTGAAGATCTCCACCACCCCGTCGGCGCGCATGACGCCGTCCAGGATGTTGGACTCGCCGATGAAGTCGGCCACAAAGGCGTTCTTGGGTTCGTTGTAGATGTCCTCAGGGGTGCCGATCTGCTGGATCTTCCCCTGGTCCATGACCACCACCGTGTCGCTCATGGCCAGGGCCTCCTCCTGGTCGTGGGTGACGTAGATAAAGGTGATGCCCATCTCCCGCTGGATGCGTTTGAGTTCCCCTTGCATATCCTTGCGCAGGCGCATATCCAGGGCGCCCAGCGGCTCGTCCAGCAGCAGCACCTTGGGCCGGTTGACCAGGGCCCGGGCGATGGCCACCCGCTGCTGCTGCCCGCCGGACAGGGCGGAGACGGACCGGCGCTCAAACCCCTTGAGGTTGACCACTTCCAGCATCTCCATCACCCGGTTGTGGATCTCCTGCTTGGACAGCTTGACCTTCCGGGAGGCCGCTTTCCCATCCCGCTCTACCGTTTCCGCCCGGGGGATCCGCAGGCCAAAGGCCACGTTTTCATACACGTTCAGGTGCGGGAACAGGGCGTACTTCTGGAACACGGTGTTCACCGCCCGCTTGTGGGGAGGGACATCGTTGATCCGCACGCCGTCGAAAAAAACATCCCCGGCGGTGGGCGACAAAAACCCGCCGATGATTCGAAGCGTGGTTGTTTTGCCGCACCCGCTGGGGCCCAGCAGTGTGAGGAATTCCCGGTCGTTGATGTACAGGTTGATGTGGTCCAGCACCACGTCGCCGTCATAGGACATGACGCAGTCCGACAGGCGGATCAGTTCCTTGGACATGTATCCTCCCCCATTTCTCTGTCCTTGCACGGTTTCAGGCCGAACATCCGGGCCCCTTTGGGAAAGGGGGGATCCCGGACACCTGCGTTTGTATGGCCCGACCGCCGTCAAAAACAGCCGTTTCCCAGCAATGTCAGCTCCCTTGGTATAGTGCCCGGCCCTGTGCCCTCCAGCGGGCAGCCGGCATTGACCGGCCCGGGTTTTCACGGATAGCGAGATACACTATAAGATGTTGGCCGAAAATTGTCAATCGTTTTTTCAAAAAAACTCCCCCCGCCGCAGCGGGGGGAGCAGGGTGGGGAATTGGGGTAGGGCCTCCGGAGTAGGGCGGGGGGCTACCGGCCGGATGTCCGGCGATCCAGCCCCTCCAACCGCTCCAGGCCCTCATGGGGACATCATACCAGATCACTGGGTAGAGCGCAACTGCAGTTGGGAGCGCCACTTCGGAAGCGGATAAATAGTAGAACCGCATAAAAATCACAGCTTGAAATTGGGGAAGTACTCCTGTACAAAGTCCACCTCCCGCACCGTCCACTCCCGGCCGTTGAGGTGGTTCAGGCAGCCGGCGTCGGTGGTGAACTGGAAGCGCAGCTTGTAGGAGCACAGGGCCTGATAAGCCCGGCCATACTGCTTATTGTCCCGCTCCCGGCCATACTTCCCATCCCCCAAGAGGGGATGCCCCGCGGCGGCCAGCTGGGCCCGGATCTGGTGGGTGCGCCCGGTGATGAGGTCGCACTCCAGCAGGGAAAGGCCGTTTCCCGCAGCCAGTGTTCTATATAAGGTGAGGGCGGTCTTTCCCCCGGGTACCGGGTGGTCATAGACCTTCACCTGGGCCTTGTCCTCATTTTTCAGGATAAAACCCTTCAGCTGGCCCTCGGGTGGACGCATGTCCCCCCGGACCACGCACAGGTACAGCTTGGTCAGCTCCCGGTCCCGGATCTTCTGGTTCATCACCCGCAGGGTCTCGGCGTTCTTGGCGGCGATGACCAGCCCGCCGGTGTTCCGGTCGATGCGGTTGCACAGGGCGGGAGCGAAGGCGTGCTCCCAATAGGGGGACCACTCCTTTTTTTGATAGAGATAGGCCTGGATGTGGGTGATGAGGGTGTGTATCCGCTCATGCTGGTCGGGGTGGACCACCACCCCGGGGCGCTTGTTGATCAGCAGCAGGTTCTCGTCCTCATACACGATGTCCAGCTGGGGCCGGAACACGGACAGAAAGGCGTTGTCCCGGCTGGGGGTATCAAAGAACTCGTCGTTGATGTACAGCTGGAGCACGTCCCCGGGCTGTAGGCGGGTGTCCCGCCGGGCGCCCTTGCCGTTGAGCTTGACCCGCTTGAGGCGGATGTACTTCTGGGCCAGGGGGGCGGGGAGCAGGGGCAGGGCTTTGGCCAGATAGCGGTCCAGCCGCTGGCCAGCGTCGTCAGGTCCGATGGTGCGCTCTTTCACAGCAGGGCCTCCTGTCCGATGAGATGGGTCAGGCCCATCATAGCACAGATTTTCCCGGGAAAAAAGAGAGAAAGATGCAAGAAAGGGTTTGACAACCAGAGGGCTTTTTAGTATAATACCATTCGTGCCATTATGCGAGGTGTGCCCATGAAACTGGATTTGAGGCGGATCGCCGCCCAGCCTGGTCAGACCCTGCCCTTCCACTTCGCCCTGGATCTGAGCGGGCTGGAGTGGAACGGGACGCGCCCCGCCCCCTGGCCCATTGAGGTGGAGGGGGCCGTGCGCAACCGGGCGGGAGCGCTGGTGCTGCAGGCCGAACTGAAGGGGAGGCTCAGCCTGGTGTGCGACCGCTGCGCCCAGCCCTTCACCCGGGAGAAAACGGTGGACTATGAGACCTTGGCCGCCCTGGAGCTGGAGGACGGGGACCAGGACGAGATCGTCCTGGCCGACCGGGACGGACAGCTGGACCTGGAGAAGCTGATGGGCGAGGTGTTTGTCCTGCATTTGGACACAAAAAATCTCTGCAGCCCAGACTGTAAGGGGCTGTGCCCCGGCTGCGGGGCCGACCTGAACCAGGCGCCCTGCCGCTGCAAGAAAGAGGTGGACCCTCGGCTGGCCAAACTGGCCCAGCTGTTGGAGGAGGATTGACCCGGCGCCGCGCCTGGGCGCGCGGGCCGCACAAGGAGGTGTCAAGATGGCTGTCCCAAAGAGCAAAGTGTCCAAGCAGCGGCGCGACAAGCGCCGCAGCGCCGTGTGGAAGCTGGCCGCCCCAAGCGTCAACACCTGCCCCAAGTGCGGTGCGGTCCGGCTGCCCCATCGGGTGTGCAAGCACTGCATGAGCTACAACGGTCGTGCGCTCACCGCTGAGGCTCCTGCCGAGAACTGAGCGCTGGAACCCTGTGAAACGGCCCGCCGCGGAGTGCTTCTGCGGCGGGCTTGTCCGTATGTGCCGCCCCCATCCGCTTCCCTTTTCCCCGGGAATCTGGTATACTGGGGCCGACGCAAACCCCAGCCGATTGGAGGGATCGCCATGCCCAGGCCGCTGGTGGCCATCGTGGGCCGTCCCAATGTGGGCAAATCCATGCTGTTTAACAAGCTGACCGGCCGGCGCCTGTCCATCGTGGAGGACACCCCAGGGGTGACCCGGGACCGGCTCTACGCCCCGGCGGAGTGGGGGGGCCGGGTCTTTGACCTGGTGGATACCGGCGGCATTGAGCCGGGCAGCGACGACCAGATCCTGTCTTTTATGCGGGAGCAGGCCCAGATCGCCATCGACGCGGCCCAAGTGATCCTCTTCGTGTGCGACATCCGCACGGGGGTGACCGCCGCCGACCAGGAGGTGGCCGGGATGCTCCAGCGCTCGGGCAAGCCGGTGGTGCTGGCGGTGAACAAGATGGACTCCACCGGGCCCACCGACCCGGACGTCTATGAGTTTTACAACCTGGGGCTGGGCCAGCCATACCCGGTGTCCGCCGTCCATGGCCACGGAACCGGCGACCTGCTGGACGCCTGCCTGGACCATTTCCCCCCGGAGGAGGGGCTGGAGGAGGAGGACGAGGTGGTCAAAGTGGCCATCATCGGCAAGCCCAACGTAGGCAAGTCCTCCCTGGTCAACCGCATCCTGGGGCAGGAGCGGGTGATCGTGTCCGACCGGGCGGGCACCACCCGGGATGCGGTGGACACCCTGTTCACCCACGAGACAGGCCGCTACCTCATCATTGACACCGCCGGCATGCGCCGCAAGTCCAAGGTGGACGACCGGATCGAGAAGTTCTCGGTGCTCCGGGCGGTGATGGCCATCGAGCGCAGCGATGTGTGCCTGATCCTGATCGACGCCAACGAGGGGGTCACCGAGCAGGATACCAAGGTGGCCGGCCTGGCCCATGAGGCGGGCAAGGCCTGCATCATCGTGGTCAACAAGTGGGACGCGGTGGAAAAGGACGGCAAGACCATGAAGCGCATGGAGCAGGAGGTGCGCCGGGACCTGGCCTATATGAGCTATGCCCCCATCCTCTTCCTCTCAGCCCTTACGGGCCAGCGGATGGGCCAGCTGTTTCCCATGATCCAGCAGGTGGTGCAGCAGGCATGCCTGCGCATCCCCACCGGGGTGCTCAATTCCGTGCTGGCTGACGCCCAGGCCCGGGTCCAGCCCCCCACGGACAAGGGGCGCAGACTGAAGATCTACTATATGACCCAGATCGGCGTCAAGCCCCCCCACTTCGTGATCTTCTGCAACGATGCTCGGCTGTTTCACTTCTCGTACCAGCGTTACCTGGAAAATCAGATTCGCAATACCTTCGGCCTGATGGGAACCCCGGTGCGCATCACCATCCGGCAGAAGGGGGACAAGGAGGATTGAGCCCATGCTCTCACACATGATTCAGCACTCGGGCGTCACCTGGGGATGGCTGGCCCTGGCGGGGGCTGGGATGGCGGTGGTGGCCTACTTCCTGGGTTGCTTCAACGGGGCGGTGGTGGTCTCCCGCTACATCCTTCGGGACGACGTGCGCGCCCACGGCAGCGGCAACGCCGGCCTGACCAACTTCCATCGCACCTTCGGCGGGAAGCTCACCGCGGTGGTCCTTCTGTCCGATGTGCTCAAGGCGGTGCTGGCGGTGGGGTTTTCCGCCTGGATCGCCAGCCTGCTCTCCCCGGCGTTGGTCCCACTGAGCAAGTACTGGTCAGGGCTGTTCTGCCTGCTGGGACATATGTACCCGTGCACCTTCCAGTTTCGGGGGGGTAAGGGTATCCTGTCCGGCGGGGCCATCGCCCTGATGCTGGACTGGCGGGTGGCCCTGGTGGTGTGGGGAGGTTTTGCGCTGCTGGCGGGGCTCACCCGGTATGTGTCCCTGGGCTCGTGCTGGGCGGGGCTGAGCTTCCCCTTCGCCTCCGGCCTGGTCTATCAGGACACCCTGGTCACCCTGCTGGCCATTGCCATCGGCGGACTCATCCTGTGGAAGCACCGGGGCAACATCCAGCGCCTGGTCCAGGGCACGGAGTCTAAGTTCTCCCTCCACCGGGGGGGCGCCGCCCTCAAACGGGTGGCGGGCCCGGCAGACACGGAGGCAGGCCAAGACACCCATCCAGTGGAATCCTCTGCCTCAGAGGATACTGCCCCGGAGGATGGCAGAGACCCGGCGGATGACGCCGGCCAGGGGGTGCAGCCATGAGAGCGGCGGTGATTGGCAGCGGGGCCTGGGGCACCGCCCTGGCCCTGGTGCTGCTGGAGAATGGTCACCAGGTGGCCCTATGGAGCCACACGCGGCAGGAGTGTGACCGGCTGCGGGCGGAGCGGGAGAACCCCATGCTGCCCGGGGTGTCGCTGCCGGAGGGGCTGGAGCTGACCACCGATCTGGCTTGCGTGAAAGGCTGTCAGGCAATTGTACTTGCCACTCCCTCCTTCGCTGTGCGGGAGACCGCCAGGCGGCTGGGGGGGCTGGCCGATCCAGGAACACCGGTGGTGCTGGCCTCCAAGGGCATCGAGCGGGGCAGCTCGCTGCTGCTGCACCAGGTGGCGGAACAGGAGCTGGGCGGAGGGCGGCCGGTGGTGGTGCTCTCCGGCCCCTCCCACGCCGAAGAGGTGGGCCGGCGGCTGCCCACGGCGGTGGTGGTGGCCTGTGAGGACCGGCAGGCGGCGGTACTGGTGCAGGAGATGTTCATGAACCAGCGCTTTCGCATTTATACCTCCCCGGACATCGTGGGGGTGGAGGTGGGGGCGGCCATGAAAAACGTGATCGCCCTGTGCGCCGGCTGTTGTGACGGCATGGGCTATGGGGACAATACCAAGGCCATGCTGATGACCCGAGGGCTGACGGAGATGGCCCGGCTGGGGGTGGCCATGGGGGCGCGGAAGGAGACCTTCGCGGGGCTGGCGGGACTGGGCGATCTGATCGTCACATGTACCTCCATGCACTCCCGAAACCGCCGGGCGGGTATCCTGGTGGGCCAGGGCAAGAGCGTCCAGCAGGCCATGGAGGAGCTGGGGGGCGCGGTGGTGGAGGGCTACTATGCCGCGGCCAGCGCCAAGGAGCTGGCGGACAAGGCTGGGGTGGAGATGCCCATCACCTTTGGGGCCTATGAAGTGCTCTACCAGGGCAAGGATCCTCAGCAGGTGATGGGCAGCCTGATGGCCCGCCAGGCCCGGACAGAACAGGAGCCGGAGGCGGAGCAATCCTGGCTCTAAACCGGATCCAACGGGGCGCCGGGAAGGGGGGATTCCCAGCCCCCCGCGCTGTTTAATTTTGATTGTCTATGCCGGGAGACATATTACCGGCTCAAAAAGCGGCCGGGGATGGTTAACATCCCCGGCCGTTTCACTCAATTGTGGGAGGAGTGCTGTCCCGCTTCCTGGGGGCCGTGTGGCCCCCCTGATCCAGGGTGGGATGGCCGCCTTGGAGGGGCAGCCCTGTCACGCCCTCCAGCTCCAGCAGGGCACGCTTGCGCTCCAGACCCCAGGCATAGCCGGTGAGGGAGCCATCCCGGCCCAGCACCCGGTGGCAGGGCACCAGGATGGCCACCGGGTTGCGCCCCAGGGCGCTGCCCACCGCCCGGGGGGACAGGGCAGGCAGCTTCCGCTGCCGGGCCAGGGCGGCGGCTAGCTCCCCATAGGTGGTGGCCTGGCCGTAGGGGATGGTCAGCAGCTGCTGCCAGACTTCCTGCTGGAAGGGGGTGCCCACCAGGCGCAGAGGAGGCAAGGGGCCGGGATCCCGGCCCTGGAAATAGGCCTCCAGCCAACCCTTGGCCAGGGTCAAGGCGGGATTGTCCCCAGCTATGGCGGGGATGCGCAGCGGCCGGGGCCGGTCCTGGAACCAGGCTCCGGTGATGGCCTGGCCGTCGCTGGCCAGCAGCAGCGTGCCCAGGGGGGTGGGGAAGGGATAGGCGGCAGGTATGGGCATCATGGCAGAGACCTCCAGATCGGGGCGGCCCAGGCCGTGGGCCGCCGGTCGAATCCCGCGAAGGCCCGAGGGCTAACGGGAAGCAATGGGGCAAATGTGGGGCAAACGAAAATGCCCCCTGGCTGGCGGGGCCAGCGCAGCGGGCATTTCAACCTCTGGGATGCAAGCTCACACCGCGCGGGTGACCTTGCCGGAGCGCAGGCAGCGGGTGCACACAGAAACGTGCTTGGGAGTGCCGTCCACCACAGCCTTTACGCGCTTGACGTTGGGCTTCCAGGGGCGGTTGGAGCGACGGTGGGAATGGGAGACTTGGATGCCGAACCTGACGCCCTTGCCGCAAAACTCACATTTGGCCATATTGACAAACCTCCTTGCTGCTCAGATTTGCGTTCACACGATAACTACGCTATCTTAGCAGATATTCGCCAAAAAATCAAGCCTGAAATTTCCGCAAACGCCTATTTTTTTCCCGGGCAATCTGTGGTAGAATAGGGACGATTATACTAAAGCCACGGAAAGGGAGGGATGGCCCATGGCCGGCGCGGCGATCCGCCTGGGCAGCATCATCGACAACTTCAACTTTGAGGTGCTCTACGGCCCCGAAGGATACCGGGAAGGGGAGATCACCACCGAGGACGTCAACCGGGCCGGGATGCAGCTGACCGGCTTTTTCGATTACTTTGACGAGAAACGCATCCAGATGATCGGCCTGGTGGAGACCTCCTATCTGGAGCGGCTGACCGGGGAGCAGCGGCGGGACCGGTTTGACATGCTGCTGGGCTACCAGGTGCCGGCGGTGATCCTGGCCCGGGGGCTGGAGCCCTTTCCCGAGCTGCTAGAGATGGCCCGCAAGCACGGGCGGGTGGTGCTGCGCACCCAGGAGAACACCGCCAACATCATGAGCACCCTCATCGCCTACCTGCGCATGGCCCTGTCCCCCACCATCACCCGCCACGGGGTGCTGGTGGAGGTGTACGGGGAAGGAGTGCTGCTGATGGGTGAGTCGGGGGTGGGCAAGAGCGAGACGGCCATCGAGCTGGTCAAGCGGGGCCACCGACTCATCGCCGACGACGCGGTGGAGATCCGCCGGGGGCTGAACAACCGCCTTTCGGGCACCGCCCCGGAGCTGATCCGCCACTACATCGAGCTGCGGGGCATCGGGGTGGTGGATGTGCGCCGGCTGTTTGGCATGTCCGCGGTGAAGTTTGACTGCGCGGTGGACCTGCTGATCAACCTGGAGGTGTGGCAGGACGGGGCGGTGTACGACCGGCTGGGCGCGGATGAGTTCTTCACCACCCTGCTGGATGTGGAAGTGCCCACCCTCACCATCCCGGTCAAGCCGGGGCGGAACCTGGCGGTGATCATCGAGGTGGCCGCCATGAACAACCGAAACAAGAAAATGGGCCATAACGCGGCGCTGGAGTTTGCCAATCAGGTGGACGCGCACATCCAGCGGGAGGCGGGAGAGCTGGGGCCCGGGCCGATGTGAGGCCAAACCATCAAGAGCCTGGAGGCAAGCGCGTATGTGTGGAATCGTAGGATATATCGGCGGGGAGCAGGCCGGCCCCATCCTGTTGGACGGGCTGGCCCGGCTGGAGTACCGGGGATACGACTCAGCGGGGGTGGCCATCTACACCGGCCAGGAGCTGGAGGTAGCCAAGGCCAAGGGCCGGCTCCAGGTGCTCTCGGATATGCTGCAGGGGGGGCGCGCCATCCAGGGATGCACGGGGATCGGCCACACCCGATGGGCTACCCACGGGGCTCCTTCCGACGTCAACTCCCATCCCCAGGTCAGCCGTAGCGGCCGGATCGCCGTGGTGCACAACGGCATCATTGAGAACTACTCGGCCCTGAAGCAGTTTCTAGAGCGCCAGGGGGTGCCCTTTACCTCCCAGACGGACACCGAGGTGGTGGCTCAGCTCATCGAGTATTTCTATGAGGGGGACCTGCTCCAGGCGGTGGGGCGGGTGCTGCATCGGATCGAGGGGGCCTACGCCCTGGGCATCCTGTGCGCGGACACCCCCGACCAGCTGGTGGCCGTGCGCCGGGACAGCCCGCTGATCTTGGGAGTGGGGGAGGGGGAGAACTTCCTTGCCTCCGACGTGACGGCCATCCTCAAGCACACAAGGGAGGTCATCTATCTGGAGGACGGAGAGGTGGCGGTGCTCACCCGGGAGGGGGTGCGGTGCTATAATCATTTCCTCCAGCCGGTGGAGAAGCAGACCAGCCATGTGGACTGGGAGATCGATGCGGCGGAAAAGGGCGGATATGAGCACTTCATGTTCAAGGAGATCCTGGAGCAGCCCGAGGCGCTGCGCCGGGCCATCTTCCCCCGGGTACAGGACGGGCGGGTCTGTCTGGAGGATTTCCCTCTCACCGATGAGGACATCCAAGGGATACGCAAGATCTACATCGTGGCCTGCGGCTCGTCCTACCATGTGGGCATGGTGGGCAAGTACAACCTGGAGGGGCTGTTGCGCCTGCCGGTGGAGGTGGCGTTGGCCTCGGAGTTCCGCTATCAGCAGCCCATTGTGGATGACCGCACCCTGGTGCTGGTCATCAGCCAGTCGGGGGAGACGCTGGACACCATGGCCGCCCTGCGGGAGGCCAAGCGCCTGGGGGGAAAGGTGGTGTCCATCGTCAATGTAATGGGCTCCTCCATCGCCCGGGAGTCGGACGGGGTGCTGTACACCTGGGCGGGGCCGGAGATCGCCGTGGCCACCACCAAGGCCTACTCCACCCAGCTGGCGGTGCTGAACCTGTTGGGGCTGTACCTGGCCCAGCGGCTGGGTACGGTCGCCATGGAGGAGTACCAATCCATCGTTCAGGAGCTGCTGCTGCTGCCGGCCAAGATGGAGCAGGTGCTGGAAAACCGGGCAGACATCCAATATTACGCCTCCCAGTACTTCAACCATGCCTCGGTATTCTACATTGGGCGCAACTTGGACTATGCCCTGGGGTTGGAGGGCTCGCTAAAGCTCAAGGAGATCTCCTACATCCACTCCGAGGCCTATGCCTCCGGGGAGCTGAAGCACGGGACCATCTCGCTGATCGAACAGGGGACGTTGGTGGTGGCCCTGGCCACATACAGCCGACTGTTTGAGAAGGCCATGAGCAATGTGGTGGAGGTGAAGAGCCGGGGGGCGGATGTGCTGGCCCTGACCACCGAGGGCTACCGGGAGGAGATGGGCAAGGTGGCCAACGGGCTGGTCACCATCCCGGACACCCACCCCATGCTGCTGCCCTCCCTGGGGGTGGTGCCGCTGCAGCTGTTTGCCTACTATGTGGCCCTGATGCGCGGCTGCGACATCGACAAGCCCCGGAACCTGGCCAAGAGCGTGACGGTGGAATAAACGGGGGATTGGAAGAGAAGCAGGCAGCCGCGCATCCCCGCGCCGGGTGGCGCGTAAAATCGGAGCGGAGCGGAGATTTGCGCAGGGCGGATTGACTCCGCCCGAGCATTCTAAACAATGGGGCCCCCACGGGGCCTGGCCCGTGGGGATGCGGCTGCGATATTGATAAGCCCCGGAACCTGGCCAAGAGCGTGACGGTGGAGTGACTACCTCCTGGGGATTTCCTTCGGAAGAAACCTGTTGTAAGGACTCTGAAAGGGGCTGAGATTGGAGGACAGTCATACCGCAAAGCCATGTCCGCATACCCATAGGACAGGGGGTGGGGACATGGCTTTTTTATCGGATCTGAGCGGCCTACTTTGGGGTGGGCCGCTGTTGGTGGCTTTCCTGTTGGTGGGGGGCTACTATTCCCTGCGCACCGGGTTTTTCCAGCTCTTCCGATTCCCGGTGTGGTGGCGGGCCTCGGCGGGCTCGCTGCTGCTGCGGCGGAAGGGGAAGAAAGGGGCGGGGGTGAGCCAGCTCCAGGCGCTGTCCACTGCCCTGGCCGCCACCATCGGCACCGGCTCCATCGCCGGGGTGGCCGCTGCCATCTTCTATGGAGGGCCGGGGACGGTGTTCTGGATGTGGGTGTCCGCCCTGCTGGGGATGATGACCGGGTGCGCGGAAAAAATCCTGGCGGTTCGACACCGGGAGAAGGGGCCGGACGGCCAATGGCGGGGCGGGCCCATGGAGTATATCCGCCGGGGACTGAATCTGCCGGGGCTGGCGAAGCTGTATGCGCTCTTGTGCGTGGCGGAGACCCTGGTGGGGGGAAATCTGGCCCAGTCCAACTCCATTGCCACCGCCCTGTCCGCCCAGGTCGGGACGGACCGGCTGGCGGTGGGGGTGGTGCTGGCGGTGGTGGTATCGGTGGTGCTGCTGGGAGGGATCCGCCGGGTGGGGCGGCTGAGCGAGCTGCTGGTGCCGTTGATGGCCCTGCTGTTTCTCGGCGGCGGGCTGGCGGTGATCCTCACCCATGTCCAGGCGGTGCCAGACGCGCTGGCGGACATCGTGCGCTATGCCTTCCAGCCCCGGGCGGCGGTGGGGGGCTATGGCATGGGGCTGGCCCTGCGCTACGGGGTGGCCCGGGGGGTGTTCACCAATGAGGCGGGGCTGGGAATGTCAGCCATTGCCCACGCCTGCGCCGATGTGGAGGAGCCGGCGGAGCAGGGGATGTGGGGGATCTTTGAGGTGTTCTTTGCCACCCTGGTCATCTGCACCGTTACCGCTTTGGTGATCCTCACCTCAGGGGTGTACACCCCCGCGGGGGCGCTGGAGATGATCGCTCAGGGCTCGGTGCCCGACAGCGCCTTGGGCGCCCCCCTCACTGCGGCGAGCTTTGCCACGGTGCTGGGCGGGGCGGGGGAGTGGATCGTTTCGGTCAGCCTGATTCTGTTCGCCTTCACCTCCTTGCTGGGGGCGGGGTATTACGGCCGTCGGGGGCTGGAGGCCCTCACCGGATCCCGCCTGGCCGCCGGAGCGTACCAGCTGATCTTCCCCGGCTGTGTGATGCTGGGGGCAGTGGCCGACCTGTCGGCGGTGTGGGAGCTGGTGGACCTGCTCAACGGGCTGCTGGCCATCCCAAACCTGTTGGCGCTGCTGCTGCTCTCGCCGGAGGCACTGCACCTGCTGGGTCAGTGGCTGAGGGAGCGGCGACCGGCCCAGGCGGTGTCGCCGGGGGAAGAAGGGGCTGGGGATGGGAGCCGCCGCCGGGGCTTTCGGCTTCGTCCTGGCTACCGTGGTCAGGATGGCCGCAGGCGGGCGAGAGGGAAAAAATAGCTTGACAGAGGGGGGAAAGCTGGTTATAATAACACAGGCTTATCCCTCTGCCGGCTAATGCAGCGGTATCGAAGAGGTCATAACGAGCACGATTGGAAATCGTGTAGCGGCTGAAACCGCTCGAGGGTTCGAATCCCTCCCGCTGCGCCAACCCCCGCAATCCATTGCATTGCTGGATTGCGGGGGTTTCTTATGCTTCCGCTCCTGGATGGGAGCTATGATGTTTTGTCAGGTTCCATGGGCAGCAGCTCTTTTACTCTTAACCTTAATAATAACATATTCATTTTTTTGAAAAGAAACCCTTAGGCAGGCTGTGACAGAGCAGGCAAACATTACTCCTTGCCCCGAGTATGGGATTTTCGGTACAATCTCCACGGAGCAAACAAACTGAATAAGGAGTGATGTGCCCTATGTGGAAGAGACTGGCCGCAGTAGCCTTGGCGCTGGCCCTGGGCGTGGCGCTGATCCTGCCGGGGTCCGCCTCTGTGCTGACGGTGAACGGGCAGAACCTATGGACCGAGTCCATGGCCCGGCTGGAGGATGGAACCACCTATGTGTCCCTGCGGGTGGTGTCCAACGTGCTGGCTCCCCAGGCCCAGGTGAGCTGGGAGGATGGAACGGCCTGGGTGCGGGGGGATGGCGTGACCCTCCGGGCAAGGCCCGGCCAGAACTACGTCACGGTGAACGACCGTGCGCTGTACGTACCCAAGCTGGTCCAGATGGAAAGCGGCCGGGTCATGGTGCCCATCCGGGTGCTGGCCGAGGCCCTGGGCGGATGGGTGGACTGGAGCCCGTCGGCGGGGATCACCCTCACCGTGGGCAGCGGGGTGCCCGGGCCCGCCCCCTATACCCAGGATGAGCTGTACTGGCTGTCCCGGATCATCTCTGCTGAGAGCCAGGGAGAGCCCCTGGCGGGCAAGATCGCGGTGGGGACGGTGGTGCTCAACCGGGTGGCCAGCAACGAGTTCCCCAACACGATCTATGACGTGATCTTCGATGATAAGTGGGGCGTGCAGTTCACCCCCACCGTCAACGGCATGATCTATCAAGAGCCCACGGCGGAGAGCGTACTGGCCGCCAAGCTGTGCCTGGAGGGGGCCCGGATGGCAGGGGACAGCCTGTTCTTCATCGCCCCGGACATTGCCACAAACTTCTGGGTGATGGAGAATCGGGAGTTCGTGGTCACCATCGGCAGACATTGGTTTTACCGGTAAAATTGTACACATGGACGGAGGACCGAACCTTTCCAATGGGAAGGTTCGGTTATTTTGTCGTGGGAAAATTCTTGCAAAGCGGTATAAAATCGGTTACAATACGGTTACAATTTGACAACAAATTGTAGCAAGGAGGATTCCATGAAACTTCGAGTAACCGGTTTGGCCCTGGCGGGGCTGCTGGCCATCAGCCTGGCCCTGCCTGCGTTTGCCAGCACAACAAATGACCTGTCCAGCTTGGAGGCGCCCACCTCTGACATCTATCTGGACGGGGCGCCGGCGGAAACGCTGGAGTACCGGCTCTACAACGGCGTGAACTATATCACGGTGCGCTCCTTCGTGGAGGCCATGCAGGAGCAGGCCATGATCGAGGAGTGGGAGGGAGGCGTGTACGTCTCGGCCGCCACGGTGACCCAGGTGGTGGACGTGGCCGGATCGGACACCCAGGCCAATGTGGTGGAGGAGACCCTCATCCTGGGCGCTGTCAAGGGCGCCCCGTATGTGATCGCCAACAGCCGCTACCTGTATGTGGCGGACGGGGTGATGACCCTGAACGGTTCGGTAGCGGCGCCCATCCGGGTGTTGGCCGAGGTGTTCAACCTGGATGTGGGGTATGACGGGGCCACAGGCAACGTCACCCTCACCAGCCAGGCGGGGGCGGGGGCCTACCTGACCAGCGGGGATCAGTATTATGACAGCGACGTGCTGTACTGGCTGTCCCGCATCATCTACGCCGAGAGTGGCAATCAGCCCATGGACGGCAAGATCGCGGTGGGCAACGTGGTGATGAACCGGGTGGCCAGCCCCCTGTTCCCCGACACGGTCTATGAGGTGATCTTTCAGCGCAACCAGTTCACCCCGGCCATGACCGGCTCCATCCACCGCACGCCCAACGCGGCCTCGGTGGAGGCGGCCAAGATGGTGCTGGACGGGGCGGTGGTTCTGGGCGACGCGCTGTTCTTCAACGTGGCAGGGCTGAACAGTTACGCTGCCCAGACCCGGCCCTATGTGGCCACCATCGGCAACCACGCCTTCTACGCATAAGCGAATGAAACAGCATTGGCAAAGGCCGCCCCGGATAACCAGGGCGGCCTTTACCGTGTGGGTTGGGCGGAAAATTTGAGGGTTGACAAACGATAGGAATCTGCTATAATAACCATGCTTGCCCCAAGGACAGGGGGAGGAATAGCGGATTAGTGTAATGGTAGCACACCAGACTCTGACTCTGTTTGTGAGGGTTCGAATCCTTCATCCGCTGCCAAAAGGAAAGGACAACCGAAAGGTTGTCCTTTCCTTTTGGGTTCTATGTGACTTGCACCCTTGCCGGTGGGGGCAAAGCGTGGTATAATGAGAGCCTGTTTGACATGGGTACTGCGGCCGGGACGGGCGCATATACTGGAAAGGAAGTCCCGGGCGGCGCGCGCATAGGGCAAAAGCGCCGGATGACGGAGCGGGGGGAGGCATCAAGAAGATGAGAATCGTGGTGCTGGCGGGAGGATTGAGCCCGGAGCGAAACGTGTCCCTATCCAGTGGGACCATGGTGTGCCAGGCCCTGCGGGAGGGGGGGCACCAGGCGGCGCTGGTGGATATGTACCTGGGGGTATCCGCCCTGGGGGAAGACCTCTTTACCGCCCCCTTGCCCGCCCAGGGGGCCCAGGTGGACCGGCAGGCCCCTGACCTGGAGCAGGTCAAGGCCGCCCGTCCCGGCGGAGGGACGAGCCTGTTTGGCCCAGGGGTGCTGGAGCTGTGCCAGGGGGCGGACATGGTCTTTCTGGCCCTGCACGGGGCCTGCGGCGAGGACGGGCGGGTGCAGGCGGCCTTTGATCTGCTGGGTATTCCCTACACCGGCTCGGGCCATCTGGGCAGCGCCCTCGCTATGGACAAAGACCTGACCAAGCGGCTGGTAGCCCCTCTGGGAGTGGCCACTCCCAAGTGGGAGCGGATCGACTACGGGGCGGCGGACCTGCCCGGCCTGCTGGACCGGTTGGACATCCCCTGCGTGGTCAAGCCGGTGGCTTCGGGTTCGTCCATCGGGGTGTCCATCGCCCACAGCCGGGAGGAGCTGCGCCAGGCTTTGGAGCTGGGGCTGGCCCAGGGCGGCCAGTGCGTGGTAGAGCAGTATGTGGCCGGCCGGGAGATCCAGGTGGGCATCCTGGAGGACCGGGCCCTGCCCTCCATTGAGATCATCCCCGAACAGGGGTTTTACGACTACGAGCACAAGTACCAGCCTGGGGCGGCGCGGGAGATCTGCCCTGCCCCCATCCCGCCGGAGTGGGAGCGGCGGCTGGGAGCGGCGGCGCTGACGGTGTTCCGGGCGCTGGGGCTACAGGTGTACGCCCGGGCGGATTTTATCGTCACCCCCGACGGCACCCCTTGGTTTTTGGAGATCAACACCCTGCCGGGCATGACCCCCACCAGCCTGGTGCCCCAGCAGGCCCAGGCGGCCGGCCTGGGGTATGGGGCGCTGTGCCAGCGCATCCTGGAGGCCTCGCGGAAGGCCCGGGAGGCGGGGCAGTGAGGAAGGGAAGGATCCAAGAGGGGAGGGCGCTGGGATGGAAGCGTTGAGTTTGGGCCAGCTTCTGGAGGCGGTGGACGGCGTGCTATTGGGCGAGGTCACCGATCTGGACACGGCCTTTACCGGCGTGTGCACCGACAGCCGGCAGATCGAGCCGGGCTCGCTGTTCCTGCCCCTGGAGGGGGAGCGGTTTGACGGCCACGCCTTCCTCCAGGACGCGCTGGAGGCCGGGGCGGTGGGCTGCCTGACGGCCCGGGAGCGGGAGCGGTACCTGCCGGGGAAGTTCTATGTGAAGGTGCGCTCCACCCAGCGGGCGCTGCGGGATTTAGCCTGGTACTACAAGCAACGCTTCCCCATCCCCTTTGTGGCCATTACCGGCTCGGTGGGCAAGACCACCACCAAGGACATGGTGGCGGCGGTGCTCAGCGTGCGTTACCAGGTGCACAAGACCGAGGGCAACTACAACAACGACATCGGCGTACCGCTGACCCTGCTGGGGCTGGAGCGCCGGCATGAGGTCTGCGTGGTGGAGCTTGGCATGGATCGGGCCGGTGAGATCGACTACCTCAGCCAGCTGGTGGAGCCTGACGTGGCGGTGGTAACCAATATCGGCGATTCCCACATGGAGAACCTGGGCAGCCGGGAGGCCATCTTCCAGGCCAAGTGTGAGATCTTCCACCACCTGAAGCCGGGCGGGCTGGCCATCCTCAACGGGGACGATCCCTTGCTGGCCACCCTGCGGGGCAAGCTGTCCCAGCCCGCGCGGTTCGTGGGCCGGGAAGAGGGGATGGACTACACCGCCCTGGACGTGGACAGCGATGGGGCCACCCACTTGAGCTGCACGGTGCGCACCCCGTCGGCCCAGTTTTCCGTGGAGATCCCCGCCCTTGGGGCCCACATGGTCTATCCCACCCTGATGGCTGCTGCCATCGCTGAGCGCTTTGGCATGGGAGGGGATGAGATCACCCAGGGGGTGCGGGCTTTCCTGCCCACCAAGATGCGCATGAACGTGGTGCGCTGCCCGGGGGACATCATGATCCTCAACGACGCGTACAACGCCAGCCCCCAGTCCATGCGGGCGGCCGCCGCGGTGCTGGGGGATGCCAAGGGGCGCCGGAAGGTGGCCGTGGTGGGGGATATGAAGGAGCTGGGGAGTAGCAGCCAGGCCTTCCACCGGGCGGTGGGGGGTTACTTTGCCCAGGCGGGGACGGACCGGCTGATCGCCGTGGGAGACCAGGCCCGGTTCATTGCCGAGGGGGCCCGGGAGGCGGGCCTGGAGCAGGTGGACTATTACCCCGATCTGGAGCAGGCTGAGCCGGCCCTGCTGCGGGAGCTGCGCGCCGGATCCACCATTTTGGTCAAGGCCTCCCGCTCCATGGCCTTTGAACGGATTGTAGACTACTTGCTGGCCCACGCGCCCCAGTAGGGGCCGGGCCGCTGGAGAAGGGGGGCGCGGGCATGATTGAAATCCAGCTGACCGGCCTGGTCAAGGAATTTGAGGTGGGCCGCCGGGTGCTGGACGGCTTCTCCCTCCAGGTGGACAGCGGGGAGCGGGTGGGCCTGCTGGGCCGGAACGGAGCGGGCAAGACCACCATCTTCCGTATCCTCACCGGCCAGGTAGAGCCCGATGAGGGCACTGTGGCCATCGCCCCGGGCAAGCAGCTGGGGCTAATCTCCCAGATCCCGGTCTACCCGCCCCAGGACCGGGTGCAGGATGTGCTGGAGCGGGCCTTCGCCCCCCTGCGAGAGCTGGAGGAGGAGCTGGGTCGGCTGGCCGCCCAGATGGGGCAGGACAGCTCTCCCCAGGTGCTGGAGCGGTACGACGCGCTGTCAGCCGCCTTTGAGGCCCGTGGGGGGTATGACACCCAGACCCGGCTGAACAAGGTGTGCAACGGGCTGAACATTGACGTAGAGATGCGCCAGCGGCTCTTCTCCGCGCTATCCGGCGGGGAGAAGACCCGGATCAACCTGGCCCGGCTGATCTTGGAGGACACGGACATTCTGCTGCTGGACGAGCCCACCAACCACCTGGACCTGAAGGCCACCGAGTGGCTGGAGGAGTATCTGGAGCAGTTTTCGGGCACGGTGCTGGCCATCTCCCATGACCGCTGGTTTCTGGACAAGGTGGTCAAACGGGTGGTGGAGGTCCACGACGGCAAGGCGGAGCTGTATTCCGGGAATTACTCCTTCTATGTGGAGGAGAAGGAGCGGCGGTATCAGGAGCGGCTGCGTCAGTATGAAAAGGAACAGGCCAAGATCGCCCAGCTGGAGCAGGCGGCCCAGCAGATGCGCCTGTGGGCCTTCCAGGGCAACGACAAGCAGTATCGCCGGGCCATCCACATGGAGCGGCGCATTGAGCGCATGCGCACCACCGACAAGCCCACCCGTGAGCGCAAGCTCACCGCCCGCTTTGGGGAACGGGAGTTTCACGGGGATGAGGCGGTGGTGATCACCGGACTGTCCAAATCCTTTGGGGGACGGGAGCTGTTTTCCGAGGTGAACCTGGAGGTGGCGGGGGGAGAGCGCATCGCCCTTCTGGGGGATAACGGGGCGGGCAAGTCCACCTTTCTGAAGATCCTGCTGGGGGAGGAGCCGGCCGACGGGGGCACGGTCTACCTGGGCCCGTCCATCCGGGCGGGGTACCTGCCCCAGATCATTCACTTTGACCGGCCGGAACGCAACCTGGTGGACACCATGCTGTACGCCCAGAACTGCTCCACCCAGCAGGCCCGGGACCGGCTGGCCGCCTTCCACTTCCGGGGGGAGGAGGTGTTCAAGCCTGTGTCCGCCCTGTCCGGTGGGGAGCAATCCCGGCTGCGGCTGTGTATGCTCATGGACAGCCGGATCAACCTGCTGATCCTGGACGAGCCCACCAACCACCTGGACATCAACTCCCGGGAATGGATCGAGCAGGCGGTGGCCGAATATGGGGGCAACCTGCTGTTTGTCTCCCACGATCGGTACTTCATTGAGAAGTTCGCCGACCGGGTATGGATGTTGGAGGACGGGGGCATCACCGACTTCCGGGGCACATATCGGGAATTTCGCGCCTGGCAGGAGCGACGGGTCCAGGGGAAGGCTGCCCCCAGGCAGGCCGCGCCCACTCCAGAGCCCCCCAAGGAAAAGCCGCGGCGCCCCGGAGGAACCAAGGAGCTGGAAAAGCAGGTTCGGGCGGCGGAGCGGGCGGTGGAAAAGGCGGAGGTCCGGCTGGATGAGCTGTCCCAGGAGATGGAACAGGCCGCCTGCGACTACCTAAAGCTCCAGGAGCTGTACCAGCAGCGGGAGGAGATGGAGGACGAGCTGGCCCGGTTGTATACCCAGTGGGAGCAGCTGGCCGCCCAGCTGGAGGAGGCCAGGGGATGAGTAGGCAAGGGTATCGGCCTTACCAGGGCAAGCGGCCCATGGGGCGGGGCAAAAAGCTGCTCATTGCCCTGCTGGGGCTGGCGACGGCGGGAGTACTGGCCTTTGGCACGCTGCTGGGCATCGTACTGGTCGGTGGCCATGACGAGATCTATGGCCAGCCCTCCGTGATGCTTATCTTGGGCTGCCAGCTGGAGGAGGATGGGCCGTCGGACCTGCTGCGGGACCGGCTGGACGAGGCGCTGGCCTATCTGGACGACCACCCGGACATGACCGTGGTGGTATCCGGCGGCCAGGGACCCAACGAGCCGGATACCGAGGCTCGGGGGATGGCGGACTACCTGATGGCCCATGGAGTGCCAGAGGGCCAGATCCTGCTGGAGGACCGATCCCACAACACCAACCAGAACCTGGCCTACTCCCGGGCTGTGCTGGAGCGGGCGGGGGTGGACTGGGAGGGGAAGCTGCTGGTGGTGTCCAACGGCTTCCACCTGGCCCGGGTGCGGATGCTGGCCCAGCGCCAGGGGATGGGGACGGTGTCCACCCTGGCTGCCCCGTCCAGCGATCTGGCTGCCCGGCTGCAAATGTATATCCGGGAGCCCCAGGCCCTGGTGAAATCCTTCCTGCTGGATCGAGAGTTTGCCGCCTGACCGGCCCGCCGGGCCAGGCGGGAAGGAGGTGGACGGGATGGATCAACTGAAGGAAATCGAGCTGCGCTACGCCCAGATCGAGGCCCAGCTGGCGGCCAATGAGACCTACGCCGATCCCGAGCTGGTCTCCCGGCTGAACCGGGAGCAGCGGGAGCTGGAGCCGCTGGCCAGCGCCTGCCGCGCCCTGGCCAAGGCCCAGTCGGCCCTGGCGGAGGCCCAAGGGCTGCTGGCCGATCCGGAGCTGCGGGAGCTGGCTCAGGAGGAACAGCGGCGGGCCCGGCAGGAGGTGGAGCGGCTGGAGGGGGAGATCAAACTGCTGCTGCTCCCCAGGGATCCCAACGACAACCGCAACGTGATCGTGGAGATTCGGGCCGGCGTGGGGGGAGAGGAATCAGCCCTGTTCGCCCGCAGCCTGGTGCGGATGTACACCATGTATGCCGAGGGCAAGGGCTGGCGGGTGGAGGTGAACACGGCCAGCGAAACGGAACTTGGAGGAATTAAGGAAATCTCCTTTACAGTGATTGGAGAAGGGGCCTGGTCCCGGCTGAAGTTTGAGAGTGGGGTGCACCGGGTGCAGCGGGTGCCCGAGACGGAATCGGGGGGGCGGGTGCACACCAGCACGGCCACGGTGGCGGTGCTGCCCGAGATGGAGGAGGTGGACGTGCAGCTCAATCCGGCGGAGGTGGAGATGCAGGTCTACCGGGCCTCGGGCGCGGGGGGCCAGCATGTGAATAAGACCTCCTCTGCGGTGCGCCTGATCCACCGGCCCACGGGCACCGTGGTGGAGTGCCAGCAGGAGCGCAGCCAGTTCCAGAACCGGGAGCGGGCCATGCGACTGCTGGCCTCCCGGCTGTACGAGCAGGAGCAGGCCCGCCTCCAGGCCGAGTATGGCCAGGCCAGGCGCAGCCAGATCGGCACAGGGATGCGCAACGAGCGCATCCGCACCTACAACTTTCCCCAGGGGCGGCTGACCGACCACCGGGTGGGACTGACGCTGTACAAGCTGGAGGCGGTGCTGGACGGGGAGCTGGATGAGATCATCGACGGCCTGGCCGCCGCCCAGCAGGCCCAGCAGCTGGCACAGCAGGGAGGGTGAGAGGGATGAAGGGCCATGTGATCTTTGACCTGGACGGCACCCTGCTCAACACCATCGAGGACCTGGCCGCGGCGGGCAACCATGTGTGCCAGGCCAACGGCTGGCCCACCTTCCCACCGGTGGCTTACCGGCGCATGGTGGGGGGCGGCATTCCCAATCTGGTGTCCCGAATGGCGCCGGATGGGACGGGCCGGGAGAGGGTGCAGGCCGCCACGGAGCAGTTCATCGCCTACTACCAGGCCCATCTGGACGAGTGCACTGCCCCCTATCCCGGGATTGCCCGGGCTCTGGCAGCGCTCAAGGCTGCCGGGGTGGGGTTGGCGGTGCTGTCCAACAAGGCCCACCCACTGACTGTGCAGCTGGTGGAGCGCCACTTTCCCGGGGTCTTTGCCTGGGTGCAGGGGGCGCTGCCCGGCTTGCCAGTGAAGCCTGACCCAACTCTGCTGCGCCAGGTGTTGGACCGACTGGGGGCGCCGCCAGAGGATGCGGTGATGGTGGGCGACAGCGGGGCGGACCTGCGGGTGGCCCAGGCTGCCGGAACAGCAGCGTGGAGCGTGCTGTGGGGCTTCCGGGATCGGGAAGAACTGGAGCGGGCGGGGGCACAGCTGCTGCTGGAGCATCCCCTCCAATTGGTAGAAGTGGCCACCGGCACCCGCCTGCTGACGGCGGGGGATGTCCAGGCAGCGGTGGAGCTGCTGTCCGAGGGTGGGCTGGTGGCCCTGCCTACAGAGACAGTATACGGCCTGGCCGCCGACGCCACCCAGGCTGAGGCGGTGCAAGCGGTCTACACCGCCAAGCGCCGGCCGGAGGGCAAGGCGTTGAACGTGCTGGTGGATGGAATGACTATGGTGGAACAAATCTGTGAAGGGATTCCACCTGACGCCTATACGCTGGCACAGGCCTTCTGGCCTGGGCCGCTGACCATGATCCTGCGGGGGCGGGGCGAACTGCCCCCCCAGGTGACGGCGGGGGGAGATACCCAAGGGGTGCGCTGCCCCGATCATCCGGACACCTTGGCGGTGATCCGGGCGCTTGGCCGGCCGCTGGCCTGCCCCTCCGCCAACCGCTCAGGGCAGCCCAGTCCCAAGTCAGCCGACCAGGTGCTGGCCCAGCTGGCTGGGCGGATCGGGGGCGTGCTGGACGGGGGGGCGTGCACGGTGGGGGTGGAGTCCACCATTCTGGACCTCACCGTCACCCCCTACCGCATCCTGCGCCAGGGCGGGCTGAGCCGGCAGGCCATCCAAGAGGCGCTGGGGACAGAAGTGGAGGGGGCAGGGCCATGACCGTCATCGGTATCACCGGCCCCACGGGGGCGGGCAAGACCACGGTGCTGCGGGTGCTGGAGGGGATGGGGGCGCTGGTGCTGGACTGCGACGCGCTCTACCACCGGCTGACGGAGACCTGCCAGCCCATGCGCCGGGCGCTGCGGGCGGCCTTTGGCCCGGACATCTTTGGCCCCGACGGGGCGCTGCGGCGCAAGCAGCTGGGGGCCATTGTCTTTGACGATCCCCAGGCCCTGGCCCGGCTGGAGGCCATCACCCACCGGCATATCCGCCGGGCGGTGCGACGGCAGGTGGCCCGGGCGGCCCGGGCGGGGCGGCCCGCCGCGGCGGTGGACGCCATCGCCCTGCTGGAGAGCGGGCTGGGCCGGGACTGTGATGTGACCGTGGCCGTGGTGGCCTCGGAGCAGGTGCGGGTGAAGCGCATCATGGCCCGGGAGGGCATCGACGAGGGGTACGCCCGGCTCCGGGCGGCTGCCCAGAAAGGGGAGGAATACTTCACCCAGCGGTGCGATTATGTGCTGCGCAACGACGGGGATGACCCGGCACAGCTGGAGGCACAGGCCAGGGCGTTGTTTGAACCCATCATCAACAAAGGAGAGGTGTAAATATGCAAGATAGGACTGCCGCTGGGCAGCTGCGGGATAAGCTGCTGTATCAGAAGAAGAACGGCTGGGACGTGGTGGATCAAGATAAGGAGCAGGAGATTTTTGGCTACTGCGAGGGGTACAAGCGCTTTCTGGACCGGGGTAAGACCGAGCGAGGCTGCGTGGCCTACGCCATGGAACTGGCCAAGTCCGCCGGCTTTGTGAAGCTGGAGCGGGGCATGACCCTGACCCCGGGCATGAAGGTCTACCGGGTGAACCGGGGCCGGGCGGTCAACCTGGCCGTCATCGGCTCGGCCCCCATGGACCAGGGGGTGTCCATTGTGGCAGCCCACATTGACAGCCCCCGCCTGGACCTGAAACCCACGCCTTTGTACGAGGACAGTGAGCTGGCCTTCCTCAAGACCCACTACTACGGTGGCATCCGCAAGTATCAGTGGGTGGCCATTCCCCTGGAGCTGCGGGGGGTGGTGGCACTGAAGGACGGTTCGCTGGTGGACATATCGGTGGGGAGCGGGCCGGAGGACCCCCAGTTCACCATCGACGACCTGCTGCCCCACCTGGGGGCCGACCATGCCAAGAAGCCCTTGGGGGAGGCCGTCCCCGGCGAGAGCCTGAACATCCTGGTGGGCAGCCGGCCCCTGCGGGGGGAGGAGGGGGCCAACCGGGTGAAGCTGATGGTGCTCCAGCTGCTGCACCAGCGCTACGGCATCACCGAGGCGGACTTCATCTCCGCGGAGATCGAGGCCGTGCCCGCCTTCAACGCCACCGACATCGGCTTTGACCGCTCCCTCATTGGGGCCTATGGCCAGGATGACCGGGTGTGCTCCTACGCCGGGCTCAAGGCCCTGCTGGACCTGAGCGGCACCCCCTGCCGCACCGCCGTGTGCGTACTGGCGGACAAGGAGGAGATCGGCTCGGAGGGGGTGTCGGGGATGCAGTCGGCCTTCTTTGATACGTTCATGAGTGACCTGTGCGATAGCCAGAACGTGAAGCTGCGGGCCTGCCTGGAAAAGTCCTTCTGCCTGTCCTGTGACGTCACCGCCGCCTATGATCCCAACTTTACCGAGGTCTATGAGAAGAACAATTCGGCCATGGTAAACCAAGGGGTTGGCCTGTGCAAGTACACCGGCTCCCGGGGCAAGGCGGGTGCGTCGGACGCGGGGGCGGAGGCGGTGGCCTATGTCCGCCGCCTGCTGGACGACCGGAACATCCTGTGGCAGATGGCCGAGCTGGGCAAGGTGGACCAGGGGGGCGGCGGCACCGTGGCCTGTTACATGGCCAACCGGAACATCGACACCCTGGACGCGGGGGTGCCCGTGCTGAGTATGCACTCCCCCCTTGAAACGGTGTCCAAGCTGGACTGCTACATGACCTACGCTGCCTGCAAGGCGGTGTACGAGGGCTGAGAACGTCTCCAGCCAGGAATAAAACCCCCCTTTTGCGGGAAACTACCGCAAAAGGGGGATTTTCCATGTGTGAGCCAACAAAGCCCGACCAGGGCCGGGAGGACGGACAGGAGCAAGGGCTGGGCCAGCGCCAGCAGCAGGTGGTGGACATGGGGTCCACCACCATCGAAACGGGGGATGGGATCATCCACACCCTGACCATTGTGGGCCAGATCGAGGGCCATCAGGAGGCGGCCCAGGGGGCCAAGACCACCAAGTATGAGCACGTGCTGCCCCTGCTCACTGCGGTGGAGGAGAGCAGGGAGGTGGATGGGCTGCTGATCCTGCTCAACACCGTGGGCGGGGACATTGAGGCGGGGCTGGCCATCGCGGAGATGATCGCCGGGATGCGCAAGCCCACCGTCTCGCTGGTGCTGGGGGGCGGGCACTCCATCGGGGTGCCCCTGGCGGTGGCCGCCCAGGAGTCCTTCATCGTCCCCTCCGGGGCCATGACCATCCACCCGGTGCGGCTGAACGGCCTGGTGATCGGGGTGAGTCAGACCTTCCACTACTTTGAGCGCATCCAGGATCGGATCTGCGACTTCGTCACCCGCAACAGCCGCATCAGCCGGAAGGATTTTGTGGGGCTGATGCTCAACACCGGGGAGATGGCTGCCGACGTGGGCAGCGTGGTCTACGGGGAGGAGGCGGTGCAGGTGGGGCTGATCGACCACCTGGGCGGCCTGGGGGACGCGCTGGACTGCCTGCACCGGCGGATGCGGGCGCTGCAAAAGAAATAGGGACTATGGAAACGGGACGCCCCACTGGGGCGTCCCGTTTCCATGGCCGGGAGAGAAAAATAAACTGGCATTTAGGGGGAGAATGTGGTAATATAATCAGTTGTACCAGCTTGCGCGCCGGCCGGGCGGGCGGGCTGAAACTGCTGATATGAGGTGAGCGCGTTGTCCTATTTCATGGCGGTCCTCCTGGGCTTTGTCCAGGGAGTGGCGGAGTTTTTGCCCATTTCCAGTTCCGGGCACCTGACTTTGCTGCAGCACTTCTCCCAGATGGAGGAGGTGGATAACCTCTACAACATCCTGCTCCACTTTGCCACCCTCATCGCGGTGTGCGTGGTCTACCGCAAGGACATCGCCGAGATGATCCTGGAGTTTTTCCGGGGGGCGTCCGCGCTGTGCACCCGGCGGGGTGCTCGGGAGACGGCCCGCCCGCCGGAGGCCCGCCGCCTGGTGCTGATGGTCATCGTGGGCACCCTGCCCCTGCTGGTGGTGCTGCCCATTGAGGCCCAGGTGGAGAGCCTGGGCAACAGCCCGGCGGCGGTGGCGCTGATGCTGCTGGTTACCGGATGTGTGCTGTTCCTCTCCGACCGGCTGGCCCGGGGGGTTAAGACCGCCCGCACCGCCACGGTGAAGGACGCCCTGCTGGTGGGGGTGGCCCAGGGGGTGGCTACTATTCCCGGCCTGTCCCGGTCGGGCACCACAATCTCGGCGGGGATGATGCTGGGCTTTGACCGGAAGTTCGCCGTGCGCTATTCCTTCCTGCTCTCCCTGCCCGCGGTGCTGGGGGCCACCTTACTCCAGGTGGTCAAGGTGTTCACCGGGGAGGTGGAGGTGGACCTGGACCGGCTGCCCATGTACCTGGTGGGCATGGTGGTGGCCGGGGTGGTGGGCTACTTTGCCATCCAACTGGTAAAGATGCTGGCCGACAAGGGCAAGTTTGGGAAGTTCGCGTACTACTGCTGGATCGTGGGCGCCGTGGCGCTGGTGGCATCCTTTACAATGGGTTGACGGGAGGTCGGACATGGCTTCTGTACAGAAGAAAACAGGCTCCAGGGGCGGCTCATCACGGCCGGTCGGGGGCAAGAAGCGGGCAGGCCAGTCCGGCGCCCGGGGGAAGAAAGCGCAACATCCGCCCGCCCGCCGTCCGGTGCGCCGGGAGGTGGGGGGAGCGGTGTGCCTGCTGCTGGCCTTCTTCGGGGCCATCGGCTATTTCGGGGTGCAGGCCCTGTTCATCGATCTGTTCCGGGGGCTGCTCCAGGGGCTGTTCGGCTATGGCTACTACCTGGCCCCTCCCATCCTGCTGCTCTCGGCCTACATCCTGATTTTCCACCGTGGCCGCCCGGTGCGCCTGCGCCTGGTCAGCGCCTTGTCGGTGCCAGTGCTGGTTGGCGCGGTGCTGCACCTGCTGATCAGCCGAGCAGAACTGCCCCAGGGAGCGGGGCTGATCGGGGAGATGTGGGCCACCGGCCAGGCGGGGCAGTCCGGCGGGGTAGTGTCCGGGTTGCTGGGGCTGGCTTTCCAGTTTGCCTTTAGCAGGATCGGCGCGCTGGTGGTGCTCATCCTGGCCGGGGTGCTGGCCCTGCTGTACGCCTTCAACCGCACCATCCTGGACGTGTACTGGGCGGCCCGGGAGCGGCGGGAGAACCGCCCGGACTATGTTCAGCAGGAGGATGAGGAGTTGGCCCCACCCCGGCCGGTGGAGCAGCCTCGCGCCTGGGGCGGCCAGGGCAGGAGGGCGGAGATCGACATCCCGGTGGACGACGGGCCGGTCACCGCAAAGGCCCCCACCCGGCCGGTGACCAGCATCCGCAAGAAGAAGCTGTTTGACCGGGTGGCGGGGGTGGCGGCCCCCGACGAGGTGCTCACCGGACGGGAGACGGCCCATGCCGAGCCCGAGCCCCCCCAATATGAAGATGTGCCCGAGCTGGAGCCCATGACGGACTTGGCCGCCCCAGAGCAGGGGCCGGCGGTGATCCGGGAGCCCGCTGTGACCAGGGAGCAGGAGCCGGAGCAGATCACCAGCCAGCAGGCCCGGCAGGCCCGGGAGGAGGTGGCCCGGGAGATCGAGGACAGCTTGGAGCAGGAGCCCCAGGCCTACCGCTATCCCCCCATCTCCCTGCTGCGGGAAGGGGCTGGCGGCCCTGCCTCGGGAGCGGGAGGGGAGTTACAGGCCAACCAGCAGCGGCTGCAGGACACGCTGGTGTCCTTCGACGTGGACGCCCGGGTGGTGAACGTCACCCGGGGCCCTGCGGTCACCCGTTACGAGCTGGAGCTGGAGCAGGGGGTCAAGCTGAATAAGCTGACCAAGCTGTCCGATGACATCGCCCTGTCCCTGGGGGTATCGGCGGTGCGGGTGGCCCCCATCCCCAACAAGATCTCCACCGTGGGCATCGAGGTGCCCAACCGCCAGGTCACCCCGGTGGCTGCCCGGGACGTGATCTCCTCCAAGGAATTTGTGGAGAGCCCCTCTAAGGTGTCCTTTGCCGTGGGCAAGGACATCGGGGGCAACTGCGTGGTGGGGGACATCGCCCGGCTGCCCCATATGCTCATCGCCGGTACCACCGGCTCGGGTAAATCGGTGTGTACCAACAGCCTGATCGTCTCCCTTCTGTACAAGGCCACTCCGGATGAGGTGCGCCTGATCATGGTGGACCCCAAGATGGTGGAGCTGGGGGTGTACAACGGAATCCCCCACCTGCTCATCCCGGTGGTGACCGATCCCAAGAAGGCCGCCGGGGCGTTGCAATGGGCGGTGAGCGAGATGATGAAGCGCTACAAGACCTTCTCCGAGGTGGGAGCCAAGGACCTGGCCTCTTACAACAACCACGCCCGGCGGGAGGGCAAACCGGCCCTGCCCCAGATCGTGGTGGTCATCGACGAGCTGGCCGACCTGATGCTGGTGGCGGCCAAAGAGGTGGAGGAGTCCATCTGCCGGGTGGCCCAGATGGGCCGGGCCTCGGGGATGCACCTGGTCATCGCCACCCAGCGGCCCTCCGCCGACGTGATCACCGGCCTGATGAAGGCCAACATTCCCAGCCGCATCGCCTTCGCGGTGGCCTCGGGGATGGAGTCGCGCATCATCCTGGACGCCACCGGCGCGGAGAAGCTAGTGGGGAAAGGGGATATGCTTTACGCTCCGCTGGGACAAGGCAAGCCCCGCCGGGTGCAGGGCTGCTTTATCTCGGAGGAGGAGGTGGCCCAAGTGGTGGACTTCATCAAGGAGGGGGCCGCCGCTCAGTACGACGAGTCGGTGATGCACGAGATCGACCGGCACGCCCAGGAGAAGGAGAAGGGCGCCAAGGGGGCGGGGGCGGATCCCGCTACCGGCGGCGAGGACTTTGACGAGCTGCTGCCCGCCGCCATTGAGGTGGTGCTGGAGATGGGACAGGCCTCGGTGTCCATGCTTCAGCGGCGGCTGAAACTGGGCTACGGCCGGGCGGCCCGGCTGGTGGACCAGATGGAGGAGAAGGGGGTGGTAGGCCCCTTTGAGGGCTCCAAGCCCCGGCAGCTGCTCATCACCAAGGAGCAGTGGCAGGAGATGCGCTACCGCCAGGAGCTGGACGGCCCCGCCCCGGTGGCGGAGGCCCCCCAACCTGACCTGGAGAAAACCCTTCCGGAGGAGGACCTGCCCCCCTTTGACCTGGAGGAATGAGGAAAGCCCGGAGGGCGGAACACAGGTTCCGTCCTCCGGGCTTGTTGCACAACATGGCAGGTGTATGCCCCCGCTGGGTGAATGGGCTTGTCCCCCGGTCTACGGATTGCGTGGTCGCCATGGGTCAGGCCAGGGAGGGGGACTCCAGCTCGCCCCGGTTCCAGGAGATGGTGTCCCGCAGGGTCTGGATCAGGTCCCGAGGGCGGTAGCCCAGCTCGGCGGTGGCCTTGTCGTGGCAGAACTTATCGTTGCTCAGCAGGGTGTGCAGGGAGTAGCGGGTGAACAGGGGGCGCTTTTTGGTGCGCTTGGCGTGCAGGCGGATAGCGGGCAGAGCGGCCCGGGCCATCCAATGGGGCAGCACGGCCAGCCGCCGGCCCCCGGCCAGCTTGCGTACCATGGCCAGCACGTCCCGGATCTCATAGTGCCGGTTGGAGAGGATGTAGCACTGCCCCCGCGCCCCCTTTTCCAGGGCCAGCAGGCAGCCATCGGCCACGTCCCGCACGTCCACGAAGTCATAGCCGCCCCGGACGCAGGCGGGCAGCTTGCCCCGCAGGTAGTCGCTGATGAGCTGGACCAGGTGGTTGCCCGACCGGTCGTAGGGGCCCAGGATGCCGGAGGGATGGACCACCACCGCGTCCAGATCCCCCGCTTTCACCGCGTCCAGCACCGCCTGGGTGGCCTCCGCTTTGGTCTTGGCATACCCTCCCACCACCGCGTCCGGGGAGAAGCGGGACACCTCATGGAGCACGCTGGACTTCTCCCCCTCGGGGATGGCGTGCACCGAACTGACATACACCATCCGGGAGATCCGGAACTGCCGGCACAGATCCAGCACGTTCCGGGTTCCCTCCACGTTGACCGCATAGGTGCGGGGGGAGACTTGGTCGGAGATGTCCACCACACCGGCGGTGTGAAGGACAAAGACCTTCCGGCTACGCAGCCCCTCAAACAGGGGCAGGAGGGTATCCGGATCGCGCACGTCACCCTGGAGGTAGCGCACGCCGGGCAGGGGCACCCCCGCCTGACCAGGTAGGATCAGTCCCCGCACCTGCTCCCCCTGTCGGGAGAGGGCGCGGGCGATGGTGCTGCCCAGATGTCCGTTGGCCCCGGTGATGAGATAGGTTTTTTTCACATCAAGCCCTCCCTATGTACAAACATCTGCGGTTGCGCTTCTTACTAATCCATATTATAATGGATGTACAAGAGAAGCACAAGGGGCTGGGAGAGGAACCATCGGCAAGATCCTGAACATACTGCACAGGGATTGTTCAGAATTGGCGGAAGTTCACAAAAAATTTTCAGTTGGGGGGCGGGGCCATGGGGACCAACGACCAACGCACCAGAGCCACCAAACGGACGATCCGCAGGGCTTTTACCGGGCTTTTGCGGCGCAAGCCCATCCAGAGCATTTCGGTCAAGGAGCTGTGTGCCAGCGCGGGGGTGAGCCGGGGGACCTTCTATGCCCACTATACGGGGCTGTACGACCTGCTGGGCCAGCTGGAGGAGGAGCTGATGGAGGCGGTCCGCCGGGGGCTGAGCCGGCTGCTGGAGGGGCCGCCAGAGGCCCGGAGCCTGTTGGAGGTGACTGCTGAGCTGTTCCGCACCCTGGGAGCCAACGCGGATCTGTGCGCCATGGTGCTGGGTCCCAACGGGGACAAGGAGTTTGCCCGGCGGCTGGTGCGCCTGGGCAGGGAGTATTTTACTGAGGCCTACCGGCTGAGCTTCCCCCAGGCCACCCCCAAGCAGCTGGGCTACTACTACGCCTTTGTGAGCAGCGGCTGCGTGGGCCTGCTGGAGACGTGGCTGGGGGAGGGGATGGCCACCAGCGCGGAGGAGATGGCCGCCCTGGCGGAGGGGATCATGCGGGACGGAATGGGCTTTTTCCAGAACAGGGGAGAGAGATAGAGCAGCGGCCGCCCGCGGGCAATTTGCCCGCGGGCGGCCGCTTGCTTTGGCTTTGGACAGGGCGGTTAACCTTGGGCCGCCTTCTGGATGCAGGTGATGGCGTTCAGGCTGCGGGGGTAGCCGATATAGGGCAGGCATTGGCACACCACCCGCATCAGGAAGTCCTGATCGTTGCCCAGGTTTAGGTTGCCCTTGGCGTGGGCGGTGAGCTGGGGCTCGCACCCGCCCTGGGCGGCCAGGAAGCAGAAGGTGATCATCTCCCGCTGGGGCAGGCTCAGCCCGGTGCGGGTGTAGTAATCGCCAAAGCAGTTGGCGGCCAGCCAACGGTTGACCGGGCTGGACTTCCACGCCTCCAGCATCTGGGGGCCGAAGATGTCCGCCTGAGCCTGGGCCCCCCGCTCCAGGCGGTTGTCCAGGGTGGTGGTGGCCTGGCCGGGCAGGGGCAGGGCAACCCCCCGGCGGTCAGCACCCGGTTGGCGGCCTCCAGGAAGGGCAGCACCCGGCCCATGCCCAGGTAGTCCACCGCCTGGTAGACGATCTCCTTGACCGCCACGGGGGACAGCCCGTCGTCCAGGGCCTGGGGCAGGGCCAGGCGCTCAAAGACCTCCAGGCCCTGGCAGCCCAGCAGGGCGGCCAGGATGGCGGTATGGCGGGTGGCGGGATCCAGCTCCAGGCCGGGCTCATCCACCACCTCATGGAAGGCAAAGTGGGTCAAACGCTCTGAAAATTCCGGGTCGGTGGCGCGCAAAGCACTCCATAGATCCATGGGGATCACCTCCAAAAATTTGACAGGGTTGGCTGGACGCCCATCTGGGATACCGGGTGACAGCCTGTGGGGTTCCGGATCCACCGGGAGCGAAGAACAAGGATGGCTGCTCTTTCTGATTATAAGCGATCAAACAGATTCAAATCAAGAGATCTTTCCCTCTTTTTGGGGCCGTCATGTTTTGTTTGAAGGGGCGGGAAAACCTTGCAATCATCAAAAGGTATCCCCTGGGTAACGGCCTGATTGTTACCAAGGAGTGACCATAGCACAATATTGTGCGTACTTTTCAACGGGGGTTCTCCGCGCTATCATGAATTTGCAAGGGCAGGGGGAACACCGATCCCGCCAAGCATCAGGAGGGATTGCCCATGAACACCTTTGAAAAGCTGCCCCATGCCGACAGAGAACAAATAAGCGACAAGGAGAGGAAAACATGAAAATCGCCGTGATCTGTGCCAATGGAAAAGCTGGCAAGCTGATCGTGAAAGAGGCCCTGAGCCGCAGCTTGGATGTGACAGCGGTCGTTCGAGGACAGAACAAGACGGAGGCCCAGAAGGTCATCTGCAAGGACCTGTTCGATCTGACCGCCGCCGACCTGAAGGGGTTTGATGTGGTCATTGATGCCTTTGGAGCCTGGACGGAGGACACGTTGCCCCTACACAGCACCTCGCTCAAGCATCTGTGCGACATGCTCAGCGGCACCGATACCCGCCTGCTGGTGGTGGGCGGTGCCGGAAGCCTGTATGTCAACGCCGAGCATACCGCGCAGGTCATGGACGGCCCGGACTTCCCGGACTCGTTCAAGCCGCTGGCCGCCAGCATGGGCAAGGCCCTGACCGAACTGCGGCAGCGCAAGGATGTCCAGTGGACCTATATCAGCCCCGCGGGGACTTCCAGGCGGAGGGCGAGCGCACCGGGCACTATCTGCTGGGCGGAGAGCAGCTCACTTTGAACAGCCGGGGCGAGAGTATCATCAGCTATGCCGACTACGCCATCGCCATGGTGGACGAGGCCGTGAAGGGCGGCCACAACCAGCAGCGCATCTCCGTGGTTCGCGGGTGAACTGCGGCGATCAAAAAATAATCATCCAGATCAAAAGGAGAATGTCATCATGAAAAAGTTGATTTCCAGCGTGCTCTCGCTGACCCTGACCGCCTGTGTGCTGGCTGGATGCTCCAGCAACACCACGTCTGGCCCCGATTCCAGCCCTGTGCCCGAAAGCGGTGCGCCGTCCAGCCAGGTGGAGAGCGGCGCGCCGGTTGCACAGAGCAACATTGACAAGGCCCTGGCCCTGATCGGCACCTTCGCTTCCGGCGACACGGACGTTGCCCGCGAACTGCTGGATGAGAACTACATCCAGCACAACCTGGCCTATGGCACCGGAGAGGATGCCTTCATCAGCTCTGTGGAGTACCTGGCGTCCGCCGATGCTGAGACCACCGTGGAGAATATCCGTGCCTTTGAGGATGGGGACTATGTGTTCCTCCAGACCGTCTACAACTTCGCTGGAGCGGGGGAGCAGGTGGCCTTCGACGTCTTCCGCTTCGATGAGGATGGAGAAATCGCGGAGCACTGGGATAACCTGACCGCTCTTGCCGGGCAGCCCAACCCCTCTGGCCGCACGCAGATCGACGGCGCTATGGAGGTGACCGACCTGGATCAGACCGAGGAGAACCGGGCACTGGTGGAGAACTTCCTCTACGATGTGATGCAGGGCAACAACCCCGACAAGACTGCCGATTACTTCGATGGTGATACCTATATCCAGCACAACACCGCGATTGCGGATGGCGTTTCCGGTCTGAATGCGGCGCTGGCGGCCCTGGCCGAGCAGGGCATCCAGATGATTTATGATGAAACCCACATGATTCTGGCCCAGGGCAACTTTGTCCTGGCAGTCAGCGAAGGCACCTATGGCGGCGCTCCCACCAGCTACTATGACCTGTGGCGGGTGGAAAACGGCAAGATCGCGGAGCACTGGGACGTGATGGAAACCATCGCCGACCCGTCCACCTGGCAGAACGACAACGGAAAATTCTGACGCAGGTTCGACAGACAAAAACCCCCTGGGGACAGATGCCCCCAGGGGGTTTTTCAAGCCAAAGGCAGCACAGGCAGGAGGGGCCGAGCACTTGGGGGCGTGCCTGTCCCTTTGGATCGGATGGTTTGTCGCTGTTATAGCGCCTGCGTTCTTGCCTCCCGGGGCGCTTTAATGGCGGCCTGGGCGGCGGCCAGCCGGGCGATGGGCACCCGGTAGGGGGAGCAGGAGACATAGTCCAGTCCTACTTTGTGGCAGAACTCGATGGAGGTGGGGTCGCCCCCGTGCTCCCCACAGATGCCCAGGTGGATGTCCGGGCGGGTGGCCCGGCCCAGGCGGACGGCCATCTCCACCAGCTTGCCCACCCCGTTCTGATCCAGATGGGCGAAGGGGTCGGACTCGTAGATCTTCTTGTCGTAGTAGTAGTCCAGGAACTTGCCCGCGTCGTCCCGGGAGAAGCCGAAGGTCATCTGGGTCAGGTCGTTGGTGCCGAAGGAGAAGAACTGGGCCTCGGCGGCGATCTCGTCGGCGGTGAGGGCGGCCCGGGGGATCTCGATCATGGTGCCCACCTCATAGGCCATATCCATGCCGGCGTCCCGTAGGATCTGGTCGGCGGTGGCGGTGACCACGTCCTTGACGTACTTCAGCTCCCTGCGCTCGCCCACCAGGGGGATCATGATCTCGGGCACGATGGTCCACTCGGGGTGCCGGCGCTGGACGTTGACGGCGGCGTTGAGGACGGCGGCGGTCTGCATCTGGGCGATCTCTGGGTAGGAGACGGCCAGGCGGCAGCCCCGGTGGCCCATCATGGGATTGAACTCGTGCAGGGAGGCGATGACCGCCTGCAGCCGCTCCACGGTGATGCCCATCTCCCGGGCGATCTCCTCGATGTCCTCCTGCTTGGTGGGCAGGAACTCGTGGAGCGGGGGATCCAAGAAGCGGATGATGACGGGGCGGCCCTCCATGGCCTCGTACAGGCCCTCAAAGTCCCCCTGCTGGTAGGGCAGGATCTTGTCCAGGGCCTTTTTGCGGTCCTGGGTGTTGTCGGCCACGATCATCTCCCGCATGGCCTTGATGCGGCTCTCCTCAAAGAACATATGCTCGGTGCGGCACAGGCCGATGCCCTGGGCGCCGAAGGCCCGGCCCTGCCGGGCGTCCCGGGGGGTGTCGGCGTTGGTGTACACCTGGAGCTGGCGGTATTGATCGGCCCAGCCCATCAGGCGGCCAAAGTAGCCCGAGCTGGGGTCGGCGGGGACGGTGGGGATGGCCTCTCCATAGATGTTGCCGGTGGAGCCGTCCAGGCTGATCCAGTCCCCCTCCCGGTACTGCTTGCCGGCCAGCGTAAAGCACTTCTTGCCGTAGTCCACCACGATGTCCCCACAGCCGGACACGCAGCAGGTGCCCATGCCCCGGGCCACCACCGCGGCGTGGGAGGTCATGCCCCCCCGGACGGTGAGGATACCCTGAGCCACCTGCATCCCCTCGATGTCCTCTGGGGAGGTCTCCAGCCGGACCAGGACCACCTGTTCCCCCCGCTCGTGCCACTGCTTGGCCTCGTCGGCGGTGAACACCACCCGGCCGCAGGCCGCGCCGGGAGAGGCGGCCAGCCCTTTGCCAATGGGCTGGACCTGCGCCAGGGCCTGGGGGTCAAACTGGGGGTGAAGCAGGGAGTCCAGCTGCTTGGGGTCCACCCGGCACACGGCCTCCCGCTGGTCGATCATCCCCTCGTCCACCAGGTCCACGGCCACCTTCAGGGCGGCGGTGGCGGTGCGCTTGCCGTTGCGGGTCTGGAGCATATACAGTTTGCCGTTCTCAATGGTGAACTCCATGTCCTGCATATCCTTGTAGTGCTGCTCCAGCCGCTGGGCAAAGGCGGCGAACTGCTCGTACACCTGGGGCATCTCCTGCTGGAGTTTGGAGATGGGGGAGGGGGTGCGCACGCCGGCCACCACGTCCTCCCCCTGGGCGTTGATAAGGTACTCGCCAAACAGGGCCTTCTCGCCGGTGGCGGGGTTGCGGGTGAAGGCCACGCCGGTACCGGAGTTGTCCCCCGAGTTGCCGAACACCATGGCCTGCACGTTGACGGCGGTGCCCCAGTCGTAGGGGATCTCGTGCATGCGGCGGTAGACGTTGGCCCGGGGATTGTCCCAGGAGCGGAACACCGCCTTGACCGCCTCCAGCAGCTGGGCCTTGGGGTCCTGGGGGAAGTCCTCCCCCTTCTCCTGGCGGTAGAACGCCTTGAATTGCTCCACCAGGCGCTTCATATCCTCAGTGTCCAGCTCGATGTCGTCCCGCACGCCTTTCTGGGCCTTGAGCGCGTCGATGATCTGTTCAAAGCGGCCCTTGTCCAGCTCCATGACCACGTCGGAGAACATCTGGATGAAGCGGCGGTAGGAGTCATAGGCAAAGCGGGGATTGCCGGTAAATCGTGCCAGCCCCTCCACCACCGTGTCGTTCAGCCCCAGGTTCAGGATGGTGTCCATCATGCCGGGCATGGAGGCCCGGGCGCCGGAACGCACCGAGACCAGCAAGGGGTTTTCCGGATCGGCGAACCGCTTACCGCAGATCTGCTCCATCTTGCCTAAGTACTCGTAGATCTGGGCCTGGATGTCCGGGTTGATCTGCCGGCCGTCCCGGTAGTACTGGGTGCAGGCCTGGGTGGTGATGGTGAAGCCTTGAGGGACGGGCATACCAAGGTTGGTCATTTCGGCCAGGTTGGCGCCCTTACCCCCCAGCAGCTCCTTCATGGAGCCGTTGCCCTCGGAGAACAGGTAGACGAATTTTTCACTCATGGTTGTCCCTCCATAGCGCGTGTTTTGAAAGGGGTTGGACGGATGGCTCCGGACTGCCTTTGGATACCTTAATTTTATATAGAAAGCCCAAAAAAGTCAAGGGCGGAGTAGGCTGTTGGGTGGAAAATACACTGGAAAGACGGGGATGGAGGGGCAGGGGGAAGCTGTCTCTTGCATTCCGGGCCGGGGAGCCCTATAATGTCCCTTGTATCGCTGTGGCCCGGCGGGCGGGAGAGGCAGGACGCCGCCGGGGCAGCGGCCGCCAAAGGGGGCGGCCCACACTCCGCGCCGCCCAAGGGGGGGAGGGGCGCGGGCGGGAAGGACAGATGACAGCCATGGCAATTCGAGAAGCGTGCGGCGTGTTCGGCATCTATGACCCGGAGGGGGGATGCGCCCACAGTACCTACTACGGCCTGTATGCCCTTCAGCACCGGGGGCAGGAGGCCTGCGGCATCGCCACCATGAACGGGATGCAGCTGCAATGCCACAAGGATGTGGGGTTGGTGGGGGATGTGTTCTCCCGGGAGATCCTGGACCGACTGGACGGCACCATGGCGGTGGGCCATGTGCGCTACTCCACCACCGGGGGGTCCCAGCGGGAGAACGCCCAGCCGCTGACCTTGAGCTATGTGAAGGGGACCTTCGCGGTGGCCCACAACGGCAATCTGGTGAACGTGGAGGGGCTGCGCCGGCACTACGAGTACCAAGGGGCCATCTTTCACACCTCCACCGACTCGGAGATCATCGCCTATCTCATCGCTCAGCAGCGCCTGCACTGCCCCTCCATCGAGCGGGCGGTGGCCAACACCCTGCCCCAGCTCAGCGGGGCCTTCTCCCTGGTGGTGATGAGCTCCCGCAAACTCATCGCCGCCCGGGATCCCTGGGGCTTCCGGCCGCTGTGCATCGGCCGGCGGGGGCAGGCGTGGATCTTCGCCTCCGAGTCCTGCGCCCTGGACAGCGTGGGGGCCAGCTTTGTTCGGGACGTGGAGCCGGGTGAGGTGGTGTATGTGGACCTGGACGGGCAGCTGCAGTCCATCCGGGACTGTTGCAAAAGCCAGCCCACGGGGCTGTGCATCTTTGAGTTCCTCTACTTTGCCCGCCCGGACAGCCTCATCGACGGCCAGTGGGTGCACGACGCCCGGATCCTGGCCGGTCGCTGCCTGGCCCGGGAGCATCCCCGGGCGGCGGACGTGGTCATCGGGGTGCCCGACTCGGGGCTCAACGCGGCCAAGGGCTACGCCATGGAGTCGGGCATCCCCTACAACGACGGGCTGATCAAGAACCGCTATGTGGGGCGCACCTTCATCAAGCCGGACCAGGCCAGCCGGGAGCAGGCGGTGAAGCTCAAGCTCAACCCCCTGCGCTCCACCATCGAAGGCAAGCGGGTGGTGGTCATCGACGACTCCATTGTCCGGGGCACCACCTCCCGGCAGCTGGTGGGGCTGCTGCGGGAGGCGGGGGCCAAGCAGGTGCATATGCTCTCCTCCGCGCCCCGCTTCCTCGCCCCCTGCTACTTCGGCACCGACATCCCATCCAAGGGGGAGCTAATGGCCTGCAACCACACCCTGGAGGAAATGCGGGAGCTCATCGGGGCGGATAGCCTGGGCTTCCTCTCCCCAGACAGCCTGCCCCAGATCGCCCCCCATTGCAGCCGGGGCTTCTGCACCGGCTGCTTCACCGAGCGCTATCCCGTTCCGGTGGAGGAGACAGGGGGAAACCAGGTTTGAAACTGTGCAAAATCACAAAATGGGGATTTGTGCGGGGAGGAAAGATGGTTTTTGCGATAAAAATTTGCATGGATGCGGAAAATGATTGACAAAATGCCGCTTTGTGCTATACTAAGACCATAAGAGGGAGAACAAGGGCGTTCCAGACCTGGGGTGTGGAACGCCCTTGTTCATCAAAATGTGCAGACCGAGCGCCGGGCCGGCCGGGACTGGCATAGCCCCGGGGGGCGGTCCGTATCTATGGAAAGGGGCAGTCATTATGGCAAGCAACACCGGTTACACCAAGGAGGATGTGATCCGCATCGTCCGGGAGGAGGACGTGAAGTTCATCCGCCTGCAGTTCACCGACATTTTTGGGCAGCTGAAGAACGTGGCCATCACCGCCTCCCAGATTGAGAAGGCCGTGAACAACCAGATCATGTTCGATGGCTCGTCCATCGAGGGCTTTGTGCGCATCAACGAATCCGACCAGTACCTCTATCCCGACCTGAAGAGCTTCCGCATCTTCCCCTGGCGGCCCAGCCACGGCAAGGTGGCTCGGCTGATCTGCGATGTGCACAATCCCGACGGCAGCCCCTTTGTGGGCGACCCCCGTCAGGTGCTCAAGCGGGTGATCCAGAAGGCCAACGACATGGGCTTTGACCGGTTCAATGTGGGCCCTGAGTGCGAGTTCTTCCTGTTCCAGACCGACGAGGAGGGCAAGCCAACCACTCGAACCAATGACGAGGCGGGCTACTTCGACCTGGGCCCGCTGGACCACGGGGAGTCCACCCGGCGGGAGATCTGCCTGGCCCTGGAGCAGATGGACTTTGAGATCGAGGCCTCCCACCACGAGGTGGCCCAGGGCCAGCACGAGATCGACTTCAAGTACGCCGAGGCCCTGCACGCGGCGGACAACATCATGACCTTCAAGCTGACGGTGAAGACCTTGGCCCAAAAAAACGGCCTGCACGCCACCTTCATGCCAAAGCCCATCTTCGGCATCAACGGCTCGGGGATGCACACCAATATGTCCCTGTTCCGCAACGGCAAGAACGTATTCTATGACCCGGACGGGGAGAAGGGGCTGTCCAAGCAGGCCTATTCCTTCCTGGCGGGCATCCTGGAGCACATGAAGGGGATCACGGCGGTCACCAACCCGCTGGTAAACTCCTACAAGCGGCTGGTGCCCGGCTATGAGGCGCCCTGCTACATGGCCTGGTCGGCCTCCAACCGCTCGGCCCTGATCCGCATCCCCGCCGCCCGGGGCCAGTCCACCCGGGTGGAGCTGCGCAGCCCAGACCCGTCGTGCAATCCCTACCTGGCCCTGGCTGTCTGCCTGGCCGCCGGGCTGGACGGCATTGAGCGGGAGTTGACCCCGCCCCCCGAGATCACCGACAACATTTTCACCATGACCCCGGCCACCCGCCGGCGCCGCGGCATCGAGGCCCTGCCCGGCTCGCTGGAGGAGGCCCTGGCGTGCCTGAAGAAGGATAAGCTGATCCTGAACACCCTGGGCGAGCATGTGGCAACCCAGTTCATCGCTGGCAAGCAGGCCGAGTGCGACGAGTACCGCACCCGGGTGTCCAGCTGGGAGCTGGACAAATACATGATCAACTACTAAAGCGCGCTGCCCCATTTAAATCCAGGCGGGAGCGCAGGGGAGGGGTGGGGACGTGCGCAAGGTCATCGTAGCCTTTGAAAACGAACTGAACAGCACCAAGGTGCAAGAGGCGGTGGAAGGGGCAGGGGTGGCCGGCTGCGTGGTGTGCCGCAGCGCTGCTCAGGTCCGCCGGGCGGTGAACAAACACCGGCTGGATACCGTCATCTGCGGCTTCAAGCTGCGGGAGGAGTCCTGTGAGCAGCTCTTCCAGGACTTGCCCGGCTACTGCTCCATGCTGATGATCGGCCCCCAGAGCCAGCTGGAGCTGTGCCAGGCCCAGGGCATCTTCAAGCTGTACGCCCCGGTGAGCCGGGGGGACCTGCTGGCCTCGGTGCGGATGCTGCTGCAATTCCGGCAGCGGCGGGGGCCGGATCAGGGGGGATCTGTCCCCCGCAGCCAGGAGCAGCAGGCGCTGGTGGAGCAGGCCAAGGCGGTGCTCATGGACCGCCACGGCATGACGGAGGAGGAGGCCCACCGCTTCCTGCAAAAGCAGAGCATGGACCATGGAGCCAAGCTCACCGACACGGCCCGGCTGGTGTTGTCGGGGGACGAGTGAGCGGGGAAACAGAACGAAGGAGAAGGGGCGGCAGCGACTGGCTGCCGCCCCTTTGCGCGAAAACAGGCCCACGGGCCGGAACAGGAGGCATGAGGATGGAATTCACCAAGATGCACGGGGCTGGGAACGATTACATCTACCTCAACTGTATGAGCGCAATGCCGGAGGATCCAGAGGGGCTGTCCCGGCGGCTGTCTCACCGGCACTTCGGCGTGGGGGGAGACGGGCTGATCTGTGTGTGTCCGTCCTCCAAGGGGGATTTCCAAATGCGGATGTTCAACGCGGACGGGTCGGAGGGGGCGATGTGCGGCAACGGCCTGCGCTGCCTGGGCAAGTATGTGTACGACAAGGGGCTGACCCGCCGCACCCTCCTGCGGGTGGAGACCCTGTCTGGGGTGCGGACGGTGCGTCTGCGCCTGCGGGGCGGCCAGGTGTGGGGGGCAACGGTGGATATGGGTCCGCCCCGGGTGGGTGCGCCCCTCCGGGTGGAGCTGGCGGACGGACCGGTGACCGGCGTGCCCGTGTCCATGGGCAACCCCCACTTTGTGCTCCAGGCAGAGGACTTGGACGGGCTGGAGCTGAGACGTCTGGGGTCGGAGCTGGAGGGGTTGGCCCGGTTCCCGGGGGGAGTCAATGTGGAGTTTGTCCGGGTCAGGCGGCCGGATCTGCTGGAGATGCGGGTATGGGAACGGGGCAGCGGGGAGACCATGGCCTGCGGCAGCGGAGCCTGCGCGGCATCGGCGGCCATGATGGCGGCCGGCCGTCTGGCCCGGCAGGCGCAAGTGCGGCTGCCAGGCGGGGAGCTGTCCATCCAGTGGTCGCTGAGCGATGGACATATGTACATGACTGGGCCTACGGTGACGGTGTATGATGGGCAGATTGCCGATTGACCCGCTCTGGGCTTTCCTGTAAAATAGAACCGCATATTTTTCCCTGCGCGCAGCGGGGGGCTGGCCGGTGGGCCGGGCCTGCCGGGGCGTGGGGAGCGTCACCGGGAGGGGTGTTCATGACCCAGATCAATCAAAATTTTTGCCGTCTGCCCGGCAGCTATCTGTTCTCTGAGATCGGGCGGCGGGTGAGCGCATACAGCCAGGAGAACCCGGGGGCTGAGCTGATCCGGCTGGGCATCGGGGACGTGACCCAGCCCCTGGCGCCGGCGGTGACTCAGGCCATGACCCGCGCGGTGGCTGAGATGGGCACGCAGGAGGGCTTTCGGGGCTATGGGCCGGAGCAAGGATACGATTTCCTGCGCCAGGCCATCGCCCGGCACGACTACCAGGCCCGGGGGGTGGAGATAGATCCGGAGGAGATCTTTGTCTCCGACGGGGCTAAGAGCGACTGCGGTAACATCGGGGACCTCTTCGGCCCGGACAACATCGTGGCCGTGTGCGACCCGGTCTACCCGGTGTATGTGGACTCCAACGCCATGGCGGGCCGGGCAGGCCATTACGATCCCCAGACCGGCCGGTGGGACCGGCTGGTCTATCTGCCCTGCACCCAGCAGACCGGATTCGTCCCAGAGCTGCCAAAGGGGCGGGCGGACATGGTCTACCTGTGCTTTCCCAACAACCCCACTGGGGCCATGGCCACCCGGGAGCAGTTGAAAGCCTGGGTGGACTGGGCCAACGAGCGGGGCAGCGTGCTGCTGTACGACTCGGCCTACGAGGCGTTCATCAGCCAGCCCGAACTGCCCCACAGTATCTTTGAGATCGAGGGGGCGCGCACCTGCGCCATCGAGTTCCGCTCTTTCTCCAAGACGGCGGGCTTCACCGGCAACCGGTGCGCTTACACGGTGGTGCCCCGCCAGCTGGAGCGGGAGGGGGTGGGGCTGAACGGGCTGTGGAACCGGCGGCAGACCACCAAGTTCAACGGCGTGCCCTATGTGGTGCAGCGGGGCGCTGAGGCGGTCTATACCCCCGAGGGGCAGGCCCAGGTGCGGCAGACCATCGCCTACTACCAGCGCAACGCCCAGCTGCTCCGGGAGGGGCTGGGCCAGGCAGGCCTGGCGGTGTCCGGGGGGGTCAACGCCCCCTACCTTTGGATCAAGACCCCGGAGGGCATGGGTTCCTGGGACTTCTTCGATTTGCTGCTGCGCCAGGCCCATGTGGTCACCACGCCCGGGGTGGGCTTTGGCCCAAGCGGGGAGGGCTATATCCGCATCACCGCCTTCGGCCAGGCCGAACAGGCGGCCCAGGCGGTGGAGCGCATCCAATCGGTGTTGGGATAACGTTTTACACAGCAGACCGGCCCAATGGGGGGCAGGGCTGGCCGGGCACGCCCGGCCGGCTCCCCCGGGCCGGTTTTTCCGTCCCCTCAGAGGGACAGATCGACATGGAGGAGAAGGTGAAGCTATGAAGCAGCATCAGCAGGTGATGGGGCCGCTGTACAGCCCCGCCTTTGAGCACGACAACTGCGGCATCGGCGCCGTTGTGGATATCCGGGGGCGCAAGAGCCATCAGACAGTGGACAACGCGCTGAAGATTGTGGAAAAGCTGGAGCACCGGGCCGGCAAGGACGCCCAAGGCAAGACGGGAGACGGGGTGGGCATTCTGCTGCAGATCTCCCACCGCTTCTTCACCAAGGCGGCGGCCCAGTGCGGCTTCCAGCTGGGGGAGGAGCGGGACTACGGCGTGGGGATGTTCTTCTTTCCTCAGGAGAACCTGCGCCGCAATCAGGCCAAGAAGATGTTCGAGCTGATCGTGGAGAAGGAAGGCATGGAGTTCATCGGCTGGCGGCAGGTGCCGGTGTGCCCCCAGGTGCTGGGGCAGAAGGCGCTGGACAAGATGCCCCGGATCGAGCAGGCCTTCGTGCGCCGGCCCGAGCAGGCGGCCAGAGGGCTGGAGTTTGACCGAAAGCTGTATATTGCCCGCCGGGAGTTTGAGCAGTCCAACGACAACACCTATGTGCCCTCCCTGTCCAGCCGGACCATCGTCTACAAGGGGATGTTCCTGGTGGATCAGCTGCGGCTGTTCTACCAGGACCTGCAGGACGAGGACTACCAGTCGGCCATCGCCCTGGTTCACTCCCGCTTCTCCACCAACACCAACCCCTCCTGGGAGCGGGCCCACCCCAACCGGCTGATCCTCCACAACGGGGAGATCAACACCATCCGGGGCAACGCCGACCGGATGCTGGCTCGGGAGGAGACCATGCACAGCCCCGTGTGGGACCGGGACATCGACAAGGTCTTCCCTGTGATCAACGCGGCCGGGTCGGACTCGGCCATGCTGGACAATACCCTGGAGTTCCTGGTGATGAGCGGGATGGAGCTGCCCCTGGCGGTGATGATCTGCATCCCGGAGCCCTGGATGAACAACGCCAACCTGTCCCGGGACAAGCGGGACATGTATCAGTATTTTGCCGCCATGATGGAACCCTGGGACGGGCCGGCCTCCATCCTGTTTTCCGATGGGGACCAGGTGGGGGCAGTGCTGGACCGCAACGGCCTGCGCCCCTCCCGCTACTATATCACCGACGAGGACCAGCTCATCCTGTCCTCCGAGGTGGGGGTGCTGGACATCGACCCGGCCCGCATCGTGAAGAAGTCCCGACTGGAGCCGGGCAAGATGCTGCTGGTGGACACGCTGGCCGGGCGGGTGATCGACGACGAGCAGCTCAAGCAGGGCTACGCCGCCCGCAACCCCTACGGGGAGTGGCTGGACCGGAACCTGATCCGGCTGCGGGACTTGCCCATCCCCAACCGGAAGGTGGAGCTGTATTCCACCCAGCGCCGGGCCCAGGTGCAAAAGGCTTTTGGATACACCTATGAGGATGTGATGGGCTCCATCCTTCCCATGGCCCGCACCGGAGCGGAGTCCACCGCCGCCATGGGCATCGACATCCCCCTGGCGGTGCTGTCCGACCATGACCAGCCCCTGTTTAACTATTTCAAGCAGCTCTTTGCCCAGGTGACCAATCCCCCCATCGACGCCATCCGGGAGGAGGTGGTCACCGACACCACCGTCTATGTGGGAGACGACGGCAACCTGCTGGAGGAGACGGCGGACAACTGCCGGGTGCTCCAGGTGCACAACCCCATCCTCACCTCGCTGGACCTGATGAAGATCCGGGACATGGACCAGCCGGGCTTCCAGGTGGAGACGGTGTCCCTGCTCTACTTCAAAAATACCCCGCTGAAGCGGGCGCTGGACCAGCTGATGGTGGCCGCCGACCGGGCCTACCGAAACGGGGCCAACATCCTGATCCTGTCCGACCGGGGGGTGGACGAAAACCACGTGGCCATCCCGTCCCTGCTGGCGGTGTCCGCCCTGGAGCAGCACCTGGTGCGCACCAAGAAGCGCACGGCGGTGTCCGTCATCCTGGAGTCGGCCGAGCCACGGGATGTGCACCACTTTGCCACCCTGCTGGGCTACGGGGCCCGGGCCATCAACCCCTACCTGGCGCAGGAGACCATCCGGCAGCTCATCGACGAGGGGCTGCTGGACAAGGACTTTGGCGCGGCGGTGGACGACTACGACAACGCCATCCTCCACGGCATCGTGAAGATTGCCTCCAAGATGGGCATCTCCACCCTCCAGTCCTACCAGTCAGCCCGGATCTTTGAGGCCATCGGTATCTCCAAGCCGGTCATCGACCAGTACTTCACCGGAACCGTCTCCCGGGTAGGGGGTGTGGGCCTGGCGGAGATCGAGGCCCTGGTGGACAAAAACCATACCCGGGCCTTTGACCCACTGGGGCTGGAGGTGGACGCCACGCTGGATTCCACCGGCGCCCACAAGGCCCGCAGCGGCCAGGAGGACCACATGTACAACCCCCAGACCATCCACCTGCTCCAGCAGGCCACCCGGACGGGGGACTACGCCACCTTCAAGCAGTACTCCGCCCTGGTGGACGACGAGACCAAGCCCCACACCCTGCGGGGTCTGATGGAGATGAAGTACCTGGATCAGCCTATCCCCCTGGACGAGGTGGAGAGCGTGGACTCCATCGTCAAGCGCTTTAAGACAGGGGCAATGAGCTATGGTTCCATCTCCCAGGAGGCCCACGAGTGCATGGCCTTGGCCATGAACCAGCTGGGGGGCAAGTCCAACTCGGGGGAGGGGGGCGAGCGGCCCGAGCGGCTGGCGTCGGAGCGCTGCTCGGCCATCAAACAGGTGGCCTCCGGCCGGTTTGGGGTGACCAGCCAGTACCTGGTCTCCGCCCAGGAGATCCAGATCAAGATGGCCCAGGGGGCCAAGCCTGGCGAGGGAGGGCATCTGCCTGGCCGGAAGGTCTATCCCTGGATCGCCAAGACCCGCTATTCTACGCCAGGGGTGTCTCTCATCTCCCCGCCGCCCCACCATGACATCTACTCCATCGAGGACCTGGCCCAGCTGATCTACGACCTGAAGAATGCCAACCGTCAGGCCCGCATCTCCGTCAAGCTGGTCAGCGAGGCGGGGGTGGGCACCATTGCCGCCGGCGTGGCCAAGGCGGGGGCCCAGGTGGTGCTCATCTCGGGGCACGACGGGGGCACCGGCGCGGCTCCCCGCACCTCCATCCACAACGCCGGACTGCCTTGGGAGCTGGGCCTGGCGGAGACCCACCAGACCCTGATCCAGAACGGGCTGCGCTCCCGGGTGGTGCTGGAGACCGACGGCAAGCTCATGAGCGGCCGGGATGTGGCCATTGCCTGTATGCTGGGGGCGGAGGAGTTTGGATTTGCCACCGCGCCCCTGGTGGCCATGGGGTGCGTGATGATGCGGGTGTGCAACCTGGACACCTGCCCCGTGGGGGTGGCCACCCAGAACCCGGAGCTGCGCAAGCGCTTCCGGGGCAAGCCGGAGTATGTGGTCAACTTCATGCGCTTTATTGCTCAGGAGCTGCGGGAGCACATGGCCAAGCTGGGGGTGCGCACGGTGGAGGAGCTGGTGGGCCGCACCGATCTGCTGGCCCCCCGGGAGCGGGCGGTGAACGCCCGGGCGGCCACGGTGGATTTGTCCGCCATCCTGGGCAACCCCTATGTGGGGGAGGGTTACAAAACCCATTTCGACCCGGCGGACGCATATGACTTCCAGCTGGAGCGGACGGTGGACCTGTCGGTGCTGGAGGCCAAGCTGGGTTCCGCCCTGAAGCGGGGGCAGAGGAAGGCCCTGTCCCTTGCCGTCACGTCCACCGACCGCACTGTGGGCACCATCTTTGGCTCGGATATCACCCGGCTGTACGGGGAGGCGGGGCTGGAGGAGGACACCTTTGTGGTTCACTGCACCGGCGGGGGCGGCCAGTCCTTTGGGGCTTTCATCCCCAAGGGGCTGACCCTGGAGCTGGAGGGGGACTCCAACGACTACTTCGGCAAGGGCCTGTCGGGGGGCAAGCTGGTGGTCTATCCCCCCAAGACGGCCAAGTTCCAGGCGGATGAGAACATTATCATCGGCAACGTGGCCCTATACGGGGCCACCTCCGGTAAGGCGTTTATCGCCGGCGTGGCTGGGGAGCGATTTGCCGTGCGCAACTCCGGTGCCTGGGCGGTGGTGGAGGGCGTGGGCGACCACGGCTGCGAGTATATGACCGGCGGTCGGGTGGCGGTGCTGGGGGACACCGGCAAGAACTTCGCCGCAGGTATGTCGGGTGGCATCGCCTATGTGTGGGACCCACGGCGGGACCTGTACCTGCGGGTGAACAAGGAGCTGGTGAGCATCGAGCTGGTCACAGACCGCCACGACCTGGACGAGCTGCGCCGGATGATTGAGGAGCACGTGGCCGCCACCGGCTCGGCCAAGGGCAAGGAGATCCTGGCCGACTTTGAGGGGGCGGCAGCCAACTTCAAGAAGATCCTGCCCCGGGACTACGACCGGATCCTGAAGGCCATCGCCCAGTGTGAGCAGCGTGGCCTGGAGCGGGAGCAGGCGGAAGTGGAGGCCTTTTACGCGGTGACGGGAGGGAAGCGCTGATGGGAAAGCCTACAGGATTTTTGGAATATGAGCGCCGGGTCAACCCGGCCCAGAGCCCGCAGGAGCGCATCCGGCATTGGAATGAGTTTCACCCCATGCTGCCCGAACAGGAGCGCCAGCGCCAGGGGGCCAGGTGCATGGAGTGCGGCGTGCCCTTCTGCCAGTCCGGGGTGCAGCTGGCTGGGATGTACACCGGCTGTCCGCTGCACAACCTGATTCCAGAGTGGAACGACCTGGTGTACCAGGGCAACCTGGAGCACGCGTTGCAGCGGATGCAAAAGACCAATAATTTCCCCGAGTTTACCGGCCGGGTGTGCCCCGCTCTGTGTGAGGCGGCCTGCACCTGCGGGCTCAATGGGGATCCGGTGAGCATCAAGGAGAATGAGCTGGCCATCGCCGAGGAGGGCTTTGCCTCTGGCGGGATGGGCCCCCATCCCCCCAAGGTGCGCACCGGCAAGCGGGTGGCGGTGGTGGGCTCTGGCCCGGCGGGACTGGCCGCCGCCGACCAGCTCAATCGCCGGGGCCACCTGGTTACCGTGTACGAGCGGGACGACCGGATCGGGGGCCTGCTGATGTATGGCATCCCCAATATGAAGCTGGAGAAGCAGATCGTCCAGCGCCGGGCCGACCTGATGGCGGCGGAGGGGGTGGAGTTCCGCACCGGCCAGGACGTGGGCCGGGACGTGCCCGCCCGACAGCTGCTGGAGGAATATGATGCGGTGATCCTGGCCTGTGGCGCTAAGAAAGCCCGGGATTTGACCGTAGCGGAAAGGGATGTTAAGGGAATTTACTTTGCGGTAGACTTTCTGGCGTCCACCACCCGAGCCCTGCTGGACAGCGGCCTGTCCAAGGGCAGCTACGTGGACGCGGCGGACAAGGACGTGATCATCGTGGGCGGTGGGGACACGGGCAACGACTGCGTGGGCACCTGCATCCGCCATGGCTGCCGCTCGGTGGTGCAGATTGAGATGATGCCCAAGGCTCCGGACAGCCGGGGGGAGGACAACCCCTGGCCCCAGTGGCCCCGGGTGAGCAAAACCGACTACGGCCAGGAGGAGGCTATTGCGGTGTTTGGCCACGATCCCCGCCGGTACCAGATGACGCTGAAGGAGTGCCGCACGGACGAGGCGGGCAACCTGCGCTCGGTGGTGGCGGTGGAGCTGGAAGCCAAACGGGAGGGTGGCCGGCTGAGCATGGTGGAGGTGCCCGGTTCGGAGCAGGAGCTGCCCTGCCAGCTGCTGCTCATCGCCGCGGGCTTCCTGGGCCCTGAGGACTATGTGCCTGACGCGTTTGGCTTGGAGCGGGACGGACGCTCCAACGTGGCCACCACCCCTGGGGGATATGCCACCGGGGTGGAGAAGGTGTTTGCCGCCGGCGATATGCGCCGGGGCCAGTCCCTGGTGGTGTGGGGCATTGCCGAGGGCCGTGGCGTGGCTCGGGAGGTGGATGCATACCTGATGGGGTACACCAACCTGACTTGACCGGGATCCTGGGAGGGCAGGCAAAAATCGCAGGAATGGCCGGGAGCGCGTATGCCGGGATGGGTATACGCGCTCCCGTTTCTATTTTGAGATTCCTGGGCCACTGGCCGAGGGGCCGGGTGGCGGATCAGAGCTATATCGCCGCCCATTCGGACAGCCTGGCAGTGCGCTTCATCGACAATGATCTGGGCAACTGGGTCTACTATGATATTGTGGAGGCCACCAATTCCCACAGCTTTGAGCGAGTGGATGGGAAAGAGGTATGGACTGGGGTGAGCCCGACGGCGTAATGGCAGGGAAAAGGACACGGCTGAGCAGCCGTGTCCTTTTCCCTGCCAGGGGTCGGGGCGGATCGCAGGGGGAAAGGGAATTGACGATTGGGGACCCTTGTGGTACACTAAGCCCGCCTTGTTGGGATCTGCGGCCCGTATATAGGGGCGCTGCCAGGAGAGGGGATGGCGGCGACAGGGTCTTCTGCCATCTGGAATGGATAAGGCATCGGGATATAGGGTATGAAATCCGGGGGATTATGGTTCACCCGGACACTTGAGAAAGGAGCCTTCTAATGCAGGATCGAGCCAAAGTCATCTGTCATATGATGACCACGATTGACGGGAAGATCGTCATCGACTTTGACGGTAATGAGGACTATGAGAAGGCTGGGGATGAGTACGACCGGCTGGTTATGGAGTACGGCCCGGCCTGGGGGTGTGGGCGGGCTACCTTTCAGGAGGAGATCCCTGTGGACTTTTCCAAGTACCAGGGGGGTTCGGTGACCTATCAGGACAAGGTGATCCAGCCGCCGGAGGGGGCGCACCTGTGCGTGGCCTTTGACCGGTATGGAAAGCTGCGCTGGGAGAGCAACCAGACCAGCTACGCTGGGGTGGACAACCTGCTGCTGGAGGCTATCACCGAGCAGGTGAAGCCAGAGTTCCTGGCCTATCTGGATGAGCTGGGCATCCCCTATCTATTTGCGGGCAAGCAGGAGTTTGATCCGGAGCTGTTCCTGCAAAAGCTGAAGCGGGACTATCATGTGGACCGGTTCGTGCTGTGTGGCGGGGCTCAGATCAACGGGGAATTTCTGCGCCGTGGCTTGGTGGATGAGATCAGTCTGGTGATCGGGCCGGCGGTGGCCGGCAACCGGGAGGGGCTGACCTTTGCCGGGGTGGAGGACACCACGGGCTTTCCCCAGTACTTCAAGCTGAAAGAGGCCCGGCCAATCCAGGGGAATGGGCTGGTCATCCTTTATAAGGCATGAGGTGGGATGGATGCGCGCCCTGGCAGGATCTGAGGAGGATCCCGTCAGGGCGTTCGTCTTTCCATAGATGGGAGAGGAACAAGAGGGCAGGGACGGAGGGGATTCGGGCGTTCCGAGAGGGGCAAGGGCTTCCGGGGCAAACTTCACGGATGAATTGCCCGGCTAGGCTGCTAGTACCCAGCAGCACTCCACGATGTAGAGAGGATTCTCCCTGGATAAGCCGCGGTGATACAGAGGAGCGGGCAGATGAAGAGCTGCCACCCAGAGCGGACACACATTCTGAACGGGCAAAAGAGGGGCCAAAATCGGGGAATTTCCCCCTTGACAAACACAGCCTGGCCTGTTAATATAACCATGTTATATAACAGTGCTATCCAGGAGGGGACGCTATGTCTGCCCAGTCAACCCTGCTGCGCATTCATCAGGCGGCCAAGGCAGAGTTCTTGGAGAAGGGCTTCCAGGGCGCCTCTTTGCGGAGCATCGTCAAATCCCTTGGGATGACCACCGGGGCCTTTTACGGCTACTATAAGAGCAAAGAGGAACTGTTCGAGGCGCTGGTGGGCCAGGCCTACGACTACCTGATCGGCCGATTCAGCAAGGCCCAGCTGGACTTCGCCCAGCTTCCCCACGCCCGCCAGCCGGAGGCTCTGGGGAAGGTCTCGGGGGAGTGCATGTTCGATATGCTGCACTACGCCTATGCCCACCTGGAGGAATGCAAGCTCCTGCTGTGTGCCGCCGAAGGGACGCGCTTTGCCGGCCTGGTGGACGAGATGGTGCGCATTGAGACCCAGGCGACCCACGCCTACTGTCAGGTGCTGGAGGAGCTGGGCCGGCCGGTTCCGGACATCGACCTGCGCCTGGAGCACATCCTCATCACAGGGATGTTCCACACCTTTTTTGAGCTGATCATCCATGAGATGCCGCTGGCTCAGGCGGAGAACTACCTTCGGGAGATGCGCGCGTTTTATACCGCCGGGTGGATGGAAATCATGGGGCAGTAATGCCCCGTCCTTTCTGCCCGATGGTTAGCAATAGCTAACTAAAAAGGAGGAATTCACTTGAAAAAGCAGTCTAACCTGTCGCGCCTGCTGGCCATGGCTGGCGGGTACAAACGCCTGGCCCAGGCGTCCTGGGTGCTGTCCGCCCTTAGCGCCCTGATCGCACTGGCGCCCTACTACTACATCTGGCGCATCATGGGGGAGGTGCTGGCCGTGGCGCCCGACTTTGGCCGGGCTGAGCATCTGGTACAAAACGGCTGGATGGCGGTGCTGCTGGGGGTAGTGGCGGTGCTGGTGTACATCGGGGGGCTGATGTGCTCCCACCTGGCCGCCTTTCGGATTGCCACCAACTTGCGCTTGCAAGCCATGGCGCACATCGTCCGGCTGCCCCTGGGGGCGGCGGAGCGCTTTGGCAGCGGCAAGCTGCGCAAGATCGTCAACGAGTCCAGCGCCGCCACCGAGACCTATCTGGCCCACCAGCTGCCTGACCGGGCCGGGGCCATCGCCACTCCCTGCGGGTTGTTGGTGCTGCTGTTGGTGTTTGACTGGCGGCTGGGCCTACTGAGCCTGGCCCCGGTGGTGCTGGGCTTTCTCATCATGATGGCCATGACCGGATCGCGGATGCAGCAGAAGATGAAGGAATATCAGGACGCCCTGGGGGATATGTCCAACGAGGCGGTGGAGTACGTCCGGGGTATCCCGGTGGTCAAGACCTTTGGCCAGACCATCTTTTCCTTCAAGAAGTTCAAGGATTCCATTGACCGTTATAAGGTCTGGGTCATCGCCTACACCAAGCAGTTGCGCACGCCCATGATGTGCTACACCGCCGCCATCAACGGCGTGTTCGCCTTTCTGATCGCCGGTGCGCTGCTGCTGACCCGGACGGGGGTGACCACCGGCTTTGTGCTCAACCTGATCTTCTACATCATCCTCACCCCGGTCATCTCGGTGACCCTGACCCGCATCATGTTCCAGAGCGAGAACGCCATGATTGTGGACGATGCCCTCCAGCGCATCGACAGCGTGCTGGACCTGGCCCCCCTGGCCCAGCCAGAGACCCCCCAGCACCCCAAGGACCCCTCGGTGGAGCTGGAGGACGTGTGCTTTGGCTATGACGGGGACAACGATGTGCTCCACCACATCTCCCTGTCCATCCCAGCCGGGCAGACCGTGGCCTTTGTGGGGCCTTCCGGCGGAGGGAAGACCACCCTGGCCAACCTGATCGCCCGCTTCTTTGATCCCCGGTGCGGAACGGTGCGCATCGGCGGGGTGGACGCCCGGGACATCCCAAAGGAGGAGCTGATGGATACCGTCTCCTTCGTGTTCCAAAACAGCCGCCTTCTCAAGACCTCCATCCTGGACAATGTGCGTCTGGGCCGGCCCGGGGCCACCCGGGAGCAGGTGCTGGAGGCCCTGCATAATGCCCAGTGTGACGACATTCTGGAAAAACTGCCTCAGGGGGTGGACACGGTGGTGGGTGCCAAGGGGGTTTATCTATCCGGAGGGGAGCAGCAGCGCATCGCCATCGCCCGGGTCATGCTGAAAAATACCCCCATCCTCATCCTGGATGAGGCCACCGCCTTTGCCGACCCGGACAATGAGACCCGGGTGCAGGCCGCCCTGTCCAAGCTGTCTCAGGGGAAGACAGTGTTGCTCATCGCCCATCGTCTGACCACTGTGACCGGGGTGGATCAGATCTATGTGATGCAGGATGGGCGGATCACCGAGCATGGAACCAGCCGGGAGCTGTTGGAGCGGGGCGGCCTGTTCGCCCGGATGTGGAACGAGTACCAGACTTCCGTGCAGTGGAAGGTAGAAAAGGAGGCGCGTTGAGATGATTGCATGGCTGCAAAAGCGGTATGCCCTATCCCGGCAGGGGGCCAAGGACCTGGTGAAGGGCTGCCTGGCCTGTGTGCTGCAAAACCTTTCGTTCCTGTTCCCGGCAGGGCTGCTCTACCGGCTGGTGGGGCAGCTGCTGGACGGCGGAGTCCCAGGGGACAGCTTGGCCTTCTACGTGGTGGGCTGCATCGCCTGCGTGGGGCTGATCCTGCTGACCACCTACCTGCAATACAACGCCACCTACTTTGCCACCTATACCGAGAGCGGGGTGCGGCGGATTACCCTGGCCGAGCGGCTGCGCAAGCTGCCCTTGTCCTACTTTGGCAAGAAGGACCTGGCCGATCTGACCAGCACCATCATGGCCGACTGCACCTTCTTGGAGCAGAGCTTCTCCCACTTTATCCCCGAGCTGGCGGGGGCAATCCTGTCCACGGTGATGGTGGCGGCCGGCCTGTTTGCCTTTGATTGGCGCCTGGCGTTGGCGGCGCTGTGGGTGCTGCCGGTGTCCTTTGCCATCGTGGGTCTTTCCGCCCGAGTGCAGCAGCGGCTCAACCAGAAGGCCATGGACGTGAAGATGGACTGCGCCGACGGCATCCAGGAGTGCATCGAGGCAGTGCAGGACCTGAAGGCCAACAACGCCGAGCAGGCCTACCTGGCGGGGCTGGAGGAGAAGATCCGGGCTGTGGAGCGCCGGAGCGTCATCAACGAGTTTGGCCTGGCGGCCTTTGTGGTGTCCGCCTCCCTGCTGCTGAAGCTGGGCATTGCCACCGTGGCGCTGGTGGGTTCAGCCCTGCTGGTGGCGGGCAGCCTGGACGTGCTGACCTTTTTCCTGTTCCTGCTGGTGGTCTCCCGGCTGTATGACCCCCTCCAGGGAGCGCTGCAAAACCTGGCCGCGGTGATCTCCACCCGCACCAACATCAACCGGATGAACGAGATCCTGGAGCACCCTATCCAGCAGGGGGACAGCCGGCTGACCAACCAGGGCTACGACATCCGCTTTGACCATGTGGACTTTGCCTACAACACAGGGGAGCAGGTGCTGCGGGACGTCTCCTTCACCGCCAAGCAGGGGGAGGTGACGGCGCTGGTGGGCCCCTCCGGCGGGGGAAAGACCACCGTGTCCCGCCTGGCCGCCCGCTTCTGGGACGTGGGGCAGGGGAGGATCACCGTGGGGGGCATGGACGTGTCCCAAATTGACCCTGAGGCGCTGCTGCATCTGTACTCCATCGTGTTCCAGGACGTGACGCTGTTTGACAACACCATCCTGGAGAACATCCGCATCGGCAACCAGGACGCCACCGACGAGCAGGTGCTGGAGGCGGCCCGGCTGGCCAACGTGGATGAGTTTGCCACCCGCTTGCCCGACGGCTGGAACACCCAGATTGGGGAGAACGGCTGCCAGCTGTCCGGGGGAGAGCGCCAGCGCATCTCCATCGCCCGTGCCTTCTTGAAAAACGCCCCTATCATCCTGCTGGACGAGGCCACCGCCTCGCTGGATGTGGAGAACGAGACGCTGATCCAAACCGCCCTCTCCCGCCTGATCCGGGACAAGACGGTGCTGGTTATCGCCCACCGGATGCGCACCGTGGCCGGGGCGGATCAGATCGTGGTGCTCTCCCAGGGCAGGGTGGCCGAGCAGGGCAGCCCGGAACAGCTGCTGGCCCAGGACGGGCTGTACGCCCGCATGGTATGCCTACAGACCCAGAGCCAGAACTGGACGCTGGGCTGATTACGGCCAAAAGGCCCGCCCCGGCCCCTGGCAAAAGGGGTGGAGCGGGCCCGGTAGGGGGGCGGTGGCACGGCCCAGGCGCGGATGGGACTCAGAGCAGGGTGATGAAGTCGCTGCTGGCATAGCCCACCACCCCGTCGAAGGAGACCAGATACCAGTTCTGCCACTGGTTGATCACCGTCAGACGCGCCCCATCGTAGGCACGGGCGATGACCGGAGCGCTGGTACTGGGCCGGGAGCGGATGTTGAGATAGCCCCAGCTGACGTCCACCACGGCCTGCCTGGGGGCTTGGGGGTAGAGGAAGGGGATGTTGAAGTACTCGGTGAGGGACAGCACGATGTTCTGGGCGATGCGGTCCAGGTTGTTCTGGACCCAGGCGGCGTCGTCCGGGTTGTCGTGATAGCCCAGTTCGATAAACACCGATGGGGCCCTGGGCTGGCGCACCTCCCCGATGGAGGTGGTGGGCTCGGCCCGCACATTGTTGGGCAGGGGATAGATGGCCTTGAGGTTGTTGGCCACGATTTCCGAGGCCCGCTTTCCCCGGGTGCTGGTGGGATAATAAAAGACGATGATGCCCCGGTTCTGACCGTAGTTGGCCGGGGCAGAGGCGTTGGAGTGCAGGGCCAAGTGCAGGTCGTAGTTGCCCGCGTTGGAGGCCCGGATGGAGGACGCGGCGGTCATGTCGGGGGTGTTGCGTACATATTGGATGCCTGAAGCATCCAGGTAGGGTACCATGGCGTCAGCCAGGCGGTTCATCCACTCTTCCTCGCTGCCGCCGTTGACGTATAGGTTGCTCTCCTGAGTGGAAGGAGACAGATAGATGATCGGCATAGGATAGACCCTCCTTCTCCCTATCCTATGCCGAGCCGGTGAATTTGACAAAGGGTTGGGGCCGCGGCCCCAACCCTTTGCCCGTCAGGTTAGATTGTGCGCCAGGATCTCCAGCTGACGCCTCAGCGCCTCAGGGACCCGGTCGCCGAACTTGGCGTAGAACTCCTGGATGTCGGCCACTTCCTGGCGCCACAGCTGGGGGTCCACCCGCAGCAGTTCCTTGAGGGTATCTAAGGTGACCTCCAAGCCGTCCAGGTTGAGGTCCTCCGGGCTGGGCTCATAGCCGATGGCGGTCTCCTGGGCGTCCGCCTGGCCCGAGCAGCGCTGGAGGATCCACTCCAGCACCCGCAGATTGTCCCCAAAGCCCGGCCAGAGGAAGTTACCCCCATCGTCCAGCCGGAACCAGTTGACGTGAAAGATCTTGGGAGGATGGGCCATCCGCTGGCCCATGTCCAGCCAGTGCTGCCAATAGTCGGCCATGTGATAGCCGCAGAAGGGGAGCATGGCCATGGGATCCCGGCGGACCACCCCCACGGCGCCGGCGGCGGCGGCGGTGGTCTCCGAGGCCATGGTAGAGCCCACGAACACCCCATGCTCCCAGGAGCGGGACTGATAGACCAGAGGGGCGGTCTTGGCCCGGCGGCCGCCGAAGATGATGGCGGAGATGGGCACGCCCTGGGGGTTGTCAAACTCGGGGGAGAGGCAGGGGCAATTTTTGGCCGGGGCGGTGAAGCGGCTGTTGGGGTGGGCGGGCTTTTTCTCATCCCCCCGGTGCCACTCCAGCCCGTTCCAGTCGATGAGGACCTCAGGGATGTCCTCCCCCTTGGACAGGCCTTCCCACCAGACGGTGCCGTCGGCCGGGTTGTAGGCCACGTTGGTAAAGATGGTGTCCCGCTGGGTGGAGGCCAGGGCGTTGAAGTTGGACTTGGCATTGGTGCCGGGGGCTACGCCGAAGAAGCCGTACTCCGGGTTGACCGCCCACAGCCGTCCGTCTGCGCCCACCCGGAGCCAGGCGATGTCGTCCCCCACGCACCAGACCTTCCAGCCCGCCCGGCGGTAGCCCTCGGGGGGGATGAGCATGGCCAGGTTGGTCTTGCCACAGGCGGAGGGGAAGGCGGCGCAGAGGTAGCGCACCTCCCCCTGGGGGCTCTCCACGCCCAGGATGAGCATATGTTCCGCCATCCAGCCCTCCTGCCGGCCCAGGTAGGAGGCGATGCGCAGGGCGAAGCACTTCTTGCCCAGCAGCACGTTGCCGCCGTAGTTGGAGTTGATGGACAGGATGGTGTTGTCCTCGGGAAAGTGGGCGATGTACTTGTTCTGGCTGTCCAGGCTGGCATAGGAGTGCAGCCCTTTGATGTAGTCGCCGCTGTCCCCCAGCGCGTCCAGCGCCTGCCGGCCCACCCGGGTCATAATGGCCATGTTGAGCACCACATAGATCGAGTCGGTCAGCTCGATGCCGTACTTGGCGAAGGGGGAGCCCACCACCCCCATGGAGTAGGGAATGACGTACATGGTGCGCCCCGCCATGGAACCCGCAAACAGGGCATACAGCTTATCGTACATCGCCTGGGGCTCCATCCAGTGGTTGGTGGGGCCGGCGTCCCGTTCGTCCCGGCAGCAGATGAAGGTGCGCTCCTCCACCCGGGCCACGTCCATGGGGTCGGTGCGGTGGAGGTAGCAGCCGGGCAGTTTGTCCTGGTTGAGCTGCAGCAGGATCCCCTCCTCCACCGCTTGCCGGCGCAGCGCGTCCAGCTGCGCCTGGCTGCCATCGATCCAGACGATGGACGAAGGGCGGGTCTTGGCCGCCATCTCGTCGATCCAGTGGAGTACCGCTGGGTTTTGTGTAGGTGCCATGGTAGCTTGCCTCCTGTTGCGTCAGATTGCAGCCCGGGCACGACCCATCCCCGGGAAGCCGTTTTCCTACCAATAGTGTAGGGGAAAAAGGTGGAAAATGCAAGGGGAATTTACGCCTGCTCCAGATGTTTGGCCAGCAGGGCGAAGCGCTCCAGATCCAGCCGCTCCCCCCGCACCGACTCATCCAGCCCGCAGATAGCCAAAATCTGGCGCAGTTGATCTTTGGAGAAGCGGGGGGCGTAGGCGGCGGACAGGGCGTTGAGCAGGGTTTTCCGGCGCTGGGCAAAGGCGGCCCGCACCACGGGGAACAGGGCCTGGGGCGCAACGTCCACCGGGGGGGCCTGGTGGGGGAGCAGGCGCACCACGGAAGAGGTCACCTTGGGGGCGGGCAGGAAGCATTCCGGGCCCACGTCAAACAGGGGCTCGCATTGGGCGTGGTACTGACAGAACAGGGAGAATGCCCCCCGGTCCGGGCTGCCCGGCGGGGCGCAGATCCGCCGGGCCACCTCCCGCTGGACCATCACTGTGATGGAGGCGAACAGACCGCACTCCAGCAGCTTGGTCAGAACCGGGGTGGTGATGTTATAGGGCAGGTTGGCGCAGACCCGCACCGGCAGGCTGCCAAACTGTTCAGCCACCAGGGCGGCCAGGTCCAGCTTCATCACGTCCCCCTGGATCACCTGGGTGTTGGGGCAGCCGGACAGCGTCTCGGACAGGATGGGCAGCAGGGAGCGGTCCAGCTCGATGGCGGCCACCCGGCCCGCCCGCCGGGCCAGCTCCACGGTGAGCGAGCCGATGCCCGGCCCGATCTCCAGCACCCCGCAGCCTGGGTCCAGCCCCGCGGCGTCGGCGATGTCCCGGGGCACCCAGCCGGCGATGAGGAAGTTCTGCCCCATGGCCTTGGAGAAGCGAAAGCCGTGCCGGGCCAGCAGGGCCCGGATCTGCTTGGAGTCGGTGAGCTTCATGGTTTCCCCTCCCTGGCCGGGGAGCGGCCGTCCAGCTTGGCCTCAAAGGCCAGGCGGCGGGGGTCGTGGCCCTCCCCGGCCGCCACCAGCACGTTGCCCCGGTACTGGAACCCACCCCGGCGCAGCAGGTTCTGCATCGCTTTATTCTTCCTGTGGGTGTCCGCCCGCAGCCACCCAACACCCAGTTTTCGGGCCAGTTCCCTGGCCGATTCCAGCAGGCGGTCGGCTACCCCGGCACCCCGGAACCGGTCGGCTACGGCACTGCGATGGAGCACGGCGTAGGGCCCGTCGCCCCGCCATTTCCCGTCGGTGATGGCGTCGTAGCCCATCTCCGGCCCCCTGGTGAGGGAGAACACAGCGGCCAGGTCTCCCTCATAGGTGAGCACATGGCAGCAGCCCTGGGCCAGGTCGGCCTGGAATACCTGGGCGGCGGGATAGCCGTCCTGCCACTGGTCCACCCCCCGCCGCCTCAGCAGCGCCCGGGCCTGGGCCACCAGCTCCAGGATGGCGGGCAGGTCGTCGGTTGTGGCCGGCCGGCACAGCAGGGGGGCGGTGAGGACGGGGCGAGTGGCCTCCCACTCCAGCTCTCGCAGCAGCTCCTGGTCCTGTGGGCTGGACAGGGGAAGCTTGGCAAACAGGTCGGGCCGGCGCTGCCTGGTCCGCAGCAGCTGCTGCTTGCGCCGCCACCGCCGCACCTGGCTGTGGTCACCGGAGAGCAGTTCTTTGGGAACGGCCCGGCCCTGCCACAGCTCCGGCCGGGAGTACTGGGGGTACTCCAGCAGGCCGTCCCAATGGCTCTCGTCCTCAAAGCAGGCCGGGTCGGACAGCACGCCGGGCACCAGGCGGCACACCGCGTCGGCCACCGCCATGGCCGCGATCTCCCCACCGGTGAGCACAAAATCCCCCAGGGAGATCTCCTCGTCCACATAGGCGTCCAGAAATCGTTGGTCCACCCCTTCATAGTGGCCGCACACCAGGATCAGGTGGTCGTGCTCCCGGGCCAGGCGCTTGGCGGCGTCCTGGTCAAAGGGGGTCCCGCAAGGGGAGAGATAAATGGTGTGGCCGGGGCCGCAGGTCTGGGTGATATGCCGCCAGCACCGGTAGAGGGGGTCGGCCTGCATCACCGCCCCCCGGCCCCCGCCATAGGGGTAGTCGTCCACCTGCTTCTGCTTGCTGAGGGTGTAGTCCCGGATCTGGTGGGCCTGGAGGGCCAGCAGCCCCCGGCCCTGGGCACGGCCCAGGATGGAGGAGCCCAGCACGCCGTCCACCGCGTCGGGGAACAGGGTCATCAGATCGATGCGGTACATCTTCTCACATCCCTTCGATGAGCCGGACCTTGAGATAACCGCCGGACACGTTGGTCTCCAGGATGAATTGGGGGACGGCTGGGATGAGCAGCTCCCGCTCTCCCCGCACCACATAGACCTTCTGCTGGGAGGGGGAGAGGACGTCGGCCAGCACCCCCAGCTGCTGTCCCTGCTCGTCCACCACCCGAAGGCCCAGCAGGTCGGCTAGGAAAAAGGAGCCCTCAGGCAGGGGCAGGTCCTTCCGATGGAGATAGACTACCTTGCCCTTCAGCGCCATGGCCTGCTCCACGTTAGCCACGCCGTCCAGCTGGGCGATGACATTGCCCTTGTGCACCCGGGCGCCCAACAGGGCCACGGCGGCCCCGTCCAGGTAGAGGGCGGGCAGGGCGCACAGCACCTGCGGGCTGTCCGCCCAGGGCTGGATCTTGACCTCCCCCCGGATGCCGTGGGTGTTGACGATCCGGCCGCATTCCAAAAGCTGATCTGACATGGCAAACCTCCTGCCTGGCCGGCCCCTGGCCGGACCCAGATGATAGGGACAGAGCGAGGGCTTTGCCGCCCTCGCTCTGTCGGTCAGTCCTTGATCTCCACGGAGACCTTTTTGCCCTGGCGCTGGGCCACCGAGCGCATCAGCGCCCGGATCTCCTTGGCGATGCGGCCCTGGCGGCCGATCACCTTGCCCATGTCCTCCGGGGCCACCCGGAGCTCCAACACCGTTTCAGCGCTGTGCTCCACCTGGGTGACAGACACCGCTTCGGGGTGCTCCACCAGGTTTTGGGCGATATAAGTGAGCAGTTGCTTCATCACAGCCTCCATTCCCGGGCGCTTACAGGCCGGCCTTCTTCAGCAGGGCGCGCACGGTCTCGGTGGGCTGGGCGCCGGTCTTGATCCAGGCCTGGGCCCGCTCCACGTCGATGCGGATGGCGGCGGGATCCTGGCGGGGATCATAGGTACCGATCTCCTCGATGAAGCGCCCATCCCGAGGGTAGCGGGAATCGGCCACCACCACGCGGTAGAAGGGAGCCTTCTTGGCGCCCATGCGGCGCAGTCGGATTTTCACCATGTCTGATTCACCTCCAAAGTTGTCACAGGTTTCTATGGTAAATGTTCGTGTGGGCCGGTGCCCGGAACATGGACCATCGGGTCAGAAGGGCAGCCCCATCCCCTTGAAGCGGCTGAGCAGCCCCTTGGACTTTCTGGGGTTGGAGAACTGCCGGGTGAGCTGCTGGACGCCCTCAAACTGCTTGAGCAGCCGATTGACGTCCACCACCTGGGTGCCGGAGCCGGCGGCGATGCGCTTTTTCCGGCTGGAGTTGAGCACCGAGGGGTTCTCCCGCTCATAAGGGGTCATGGACTGGATGATGGCCTCGGTGCGGGCCAGCCCCCGCTCATCCACCGTCAAGTCCAGCTTCTTGCCCCCCATGCCCGGGAGCATGGAGGCGATGTCCTGCAGGTTGCCCATGCGCTTGAGCTGGGTCAGCTGGTCGTAGAAGTCGGACAGGGTGAACTGGTTTTTGCGCAGCCGCTCCAGTTGCTGGGCGGCCTGCTTGGCGTCCAGGGCCTGCTCGGCCTTCTCGATGAGGGAGAGCACGTCGCCCATGCCCAGGATGCGGCTGGCCATCCGATCGGGATGGAAGACCTCGATATTGTCCAGCTTTTCGCCGGTGCCCACAAATTTGATGGGCTTGCCGGTGACCGCCCGGATGGACAGGGCCGCGCCGCCCCGGGCGTCCCCGTCCAGCTTGGTGAGCATCACGCCGTCCAGGTCCAGCGCGTCGTCAAAGGCCTTGGCGGCGGTGACCGCGTCCTGGCCGATCATGGCGTCTACCACCAGCAGGACCTCGGTGGGCTGGACGGCGGATTTGATGGCCCGCAACTCGTCCATGAGCTGCTCGTCCACGTGGAGCCGGCCGGCGGTGTCCAGGAACACCATGTCGTTGCCGTGGGCCTTGGCGTGGGTCACGGCGGCCTGGGCGATGTCCACGGGGTTGGCCTGACCCATCTGGAACACAGGCAGGCCCAGCTGGCCGCCCACCACCTCCAGCTGCTGGATGGCGGCGGGGCGATAGACGTCGCAGGCGCACAGCAGAGGGCGCTTGCCCTGCTGCTTCATCAGGCCGGCCAACTTGGCGCCGTTGGTGGTCTTGCCCGCTCCCTGCAGACCCACCAGCATGACCACCGTGGGCGGGGCGGGGGAGAGGGCCAGCTTGCTCTCGCCGCCCCCCATGAGGGCGGTGAGCTCCTCGTTGACGATCTTGACGATCATTTGGGCGGGGGTGAGCGACTCCATCACGTCTGTCCCTACTGCCCGCTGGGAGACCGCGTCCACAAAGCCCTTGACCACTTTGAAGTTGACGTCCGCCTCCAGCAGGGCCATCTTGATCTCCCGCATGGCCTGCTTCACATCGGACTCGGACAGGCGGCCCTTGCCCCTCAGCCGCTTGAAGGTGGCGGACAGCTTTTCCGTTAAACTCTCAAATGCCATCTGGTCACTCCTGTTTGAGCTTGGCGGTGTTTTCCTTGATGATCCGGCCGATCTCGTCCAGGCTCTCGTCCTGGTAGCTGCGCTCGTTGACCATCTGAAGCAGGCGGTCGGCCGCCTGGTCGATGGCGGCGATCTGCCCCTGCATCTGGTGGAAGCGGCGGATGATGTGGGTCTTGTCCTCCACCTCGGTCATGGCCGCCTCTGCCCGGACGATGACGTCCCGCACCCCCTGGCGGGAGATGCCGTAGTTCTCGGCGATCTCGGCCAGGGACAGGTCTTCGTTGTAGTAGAGGTCGTAGAATTCCTTCTGGCGGTCGGTGAGCAGATCGCCGTAAAAATCGAACAGCATGGCCATACGGTATGCCTGATTTTTCATCTTCAGCCTCCCCCACAAGATATTGTGTAAAGTTTTTGAGCTTTACAATGGGATTACTATACCACAGGAATTGGCATTTGTCAAGGATAAAAATGCCGTACTTTGAGAAAAAGCAGGGACGGCAGGAGTGTTTCTCCCGCCGTTTCTGGGAAGGAGTGAATCCGCTGTTGGTCAGGGCTCCAGTACCTGCTGGGTGACGATGATGGGAGAGTTCGTGTACGCTCGGAACACGATAATGCCACAGGCCACCAGGAGCAGGTTGAACACCACGATGGCGCCAAGGATCCCCAGCACCAGCCGGAGGACAAACCGGCCCCTGCGGTTGCGTACGGCCAGCTGCTCGTTGATCCGGGAGAGTTGCTCGGCCAGCCTGTCGCGGCTGGCCTCATCCTCCGGGATGTCCGCCCCCAGCAGGCGGCTCACGGTGGTGTCCAGTGCCTCGGCCAGCCGGATGAGCAGCTCAGCATCGGGTACCGACAGGCCCTTCTCCCACTTGGAAACGGTCTGGCGTACGATGTGCAGCCGGGCGGCCAACTCCTCCTGGGTCAGCCCCTTGGCCTTGCGCAGAGCCTTCAGATTTTCAGAAAACATGGCTGTGAACCTCCTTCTTTGCTGGGGGCATACTAGCAGAAAATCCCCGTTGCGGCAAGCAACGGAGATTGACATGGCCGTGCCAGGACAGGGGGCAAATCTTAAGATTTCCATTGGGGTGAAAAAAGGGCTGTCCATCCGGGGCAAACTCATGGTATAATGAATCGCTTTCCCGTTTCAGCATGGGAGGGGCGCAGGCCCGCCGCGCCCATTTTAGATAGGGGGATCGGAAACGATGCAGATACGTCACAAGGCGCTGGCCGAGGGGGTGGAGCTGGCGGTGTGCCAGTCTGAGCAGTTCAAGACCGGGCTGCTCAGCGTCACCCTGGCCGTCCCGCTGGCCCAGCGGACGGCCACCGCCTATGCCCTGGCCCCGGAGGTGCTCTTCCGGGGCAGCCGGAACTACCCGGACATGGAGCGGCTGTCCGCGGCCGCCGACCAGCTGTACGGGGCGGTGATCGGCCCTGGGGTGCGCCAGCGGGGAGAGAGCCAATGCGTGAGCTTCCTGTGCAGCTTCATCGACGACCGGTATGCCCTGGACGGCACGGCTCTGTTGGAGCCGGCTGCCCAACTGCTGGGGGAGGTGCTGTTGGATCCCGCTACGGAGGGCGGTGTGTTTTGCAAGGACTATGTGGCCGGGGAAGGGGCCAACCTGGCCGATGAGATCAACGCCCGGGTGAACGACAAGCGGGGGTGGTCCATCTTTCGGCTGACCCAAGAGATGTGCGCCGGAGAGGCCTATGCCTTGGATAAGCTGGGCGATGCCCAGCAGGCGGTGGCCCTGGGGCCGCAGGAGCTGTGGGGCCACTATCAGCGTCTGCTGGAGGGGGCCAGGGTGATCTTCTACTACGGAGGCAGCGCCGAACCAGACCGGGTGGAGCAGGCGGTGCGCCGCAGCTTCGCCTCCCTGATCCGGGATCGGAACACCCACCTGCCCTGCCAGGTGGTGGCCCGGCCAGGACAGGGGGTGCGCCGGGTGGAGGAGGGAATGGATGTGACCCAGGGCAAGCTGGCCATGGGCTTTCGCACCGGCGGGGTGACCATGGGAACGCCGGACTATCCCGCTCTGCTGGTGTGCAACGCCCTGTATGGGGGCACCGCCCACTCCAAGCTGTTTCGAAACGTGCGGGAGCGGATGAGCCTGTGCTACTTTGTCTCCTCCATGCTGGACGCTGTCAAGGGGCTGATGGTGGTGTCCTCCGGGGTGGAGTTTGCCCAGTTTGACCGGGCGGAGCAGGCCATTCTGGAGCAGCTGGAGGCGGTGCGCCGGGGGGACTTTGATCAGGCCGAGCACCAGGCCGCTGTGCGCTCGGTGGTCAATGCCCTGCTCAGCCGCCGGGACAGCCAGGGCCAGATGGAGCAGGACTGCGTGACCCAGCTGCTGGCCGTGGGCGGGTGGACCGCTCCCGAGGAGCTTGCTGCGGCGGTGGAGCGGGTGAGCCCCCAGCAAGTGGCCCATGTGGCCGGACAGATTGGGCTGGACACCGTCTACCGCCTGACAGAAAAGGAGGAGGGGTGAAGATGGAGCATACCGACTACGCCGCCCTGGGGGAGCGGGTATACGCGAGCAAGCTGCCAAACGGTTTACAGATCCTGGCGCTCCGCCGTCCGGAGTACAGCCGGCAGTTTGCCTTTTTCGCCACCCGATACGGAGGGATGGACCTGCGCTTCCGGGGGGAGGACGGAACCGGTTGGGTGGACACCCCCGCCGGCATCGCCCACTTTCTGGAGCACAAGATGTTTGACACCGAGGACGGCAACGCCCTGGAGATCCTGGCGGCCAACGGCGCGGTGGACAACGCCTTCACCGCCGCCCATATCACCGGCTACTACTTCGAGGGCACCCGGGGATTTGAGGAGAACCTGCGCACCCTGCTCAGCTTCGTCTCAGTGCCCTACTTCACCCCGGAGAGCGTGGCCAAGGAGCAGGGGATCATCACCCAGGAGATCCGCATGTGTCAGGACGAGCCGGAGACGGTGGCCTACTACCAGCTGCTGGAGTGCCTGTATGCCCACCATCCCATCCGCAACCAGGTAGTGGGGACGGTGGAGTCCATCGCGGGGCTGACCCCAGAGCTGCTCTACGCCTGCCACCGGGCCTTCTACCGGCCTGGGAACATGGTGCTGTGCGTGGCCGGCCGGGTGGACCCGGACCGGGTGGCCGACCTGGCCCGGGAGATCCTGCCTCCGGACGCTTCCGCCGCAGCCCAGGTGGACCTGGGTCAGCCGGAGCCCCCTGGGGCGGTGCGCCCAACCGCCCGCCGGGAGATGGCGGTGTCCATGCCCCTGTTCGCCCTGGGCTTCAAGGGGGAGCCCGCGCCGGCGGGGGAGCGGCTGCGCCAGGAGCTGGTGGGCCAGCTGGCCTGCGAGGTGCTGCTGGGCCCCTCGTCGCCGCTGTACCGCCGGTTGTACGAGCAGGGGTTGGTCAACGCCACGCTGGACTGCTACTATGACGCCGCGCCGGGCTGCGCCCACCTGATGGTCAGCGGGGAGAGCCGGGACCCGGAGCAGGTGCTGGAGCAGCTGCTGCAAGAGGCCGGTCGGCTGGCCCGGGACGGGGTGGACGAAGGGCTTTGGGAGCGGTTGAAGCGGGCGGCCTACGGTGGCATGGTCCGTCGGCTCAACTCGCTGGAGAGCACCTGCATTGACCTGGCCCAGGCCTACTTTGAGGGGGAGGACTACCTGCGCTTCCCCCAGCGGTTTCAGAGCGTTGAGCGGGAGCATGTGCGCCAGCTGATCGCCCGCTGGTGCACCCGGGAGCGGGCCGCTTTGTCGCTGATCCTGCCCGCGGGCGGGGCGGCGCAATCCAGAGAAAGAAGATGAGCGTATGACCAATCTTGTGACCTTTCCCGGCCTCGGCCTGGAGTTTGAGCTCAGCCGGGTGGCCTTCACCCTGTTTGGCAAGGAGATCTACTGGTACGGCATTATCATCGCCTGCGGTTTTCTACTGGCGGTGCTGTTTTGCTTCCGCCTGGCCCACCGGTTCGGCGTGGACCGGGAGAAGCTGATGGATATGCTGTTTTTCGCCGTGCCTGCCTGCATCGTGGGGGCCCGGGCCTACTATGTGATCTTCCACCCCTCGGTCTGCTTCAATCCAGACGGCTCCTTCAGTCTGTACCGGACCATCGCCATCTGGGACGGGGGGTTGGCCATCTACGGGGCGATCATCCTGGCGGTGGCCACCGTGGCGGTGTACTGCAAGGTGCGCCGGCAGTCCTTCTGGGACTATGCGGACGTGGGCTGCTACGGGGTGCTCATTGGCCAGACGATTGGCCGGTGGGGCAATTTTGTCAATGTGGAGGCCTTTGGGGGGGTGACCGATCTGCCCTGGCGGATGAGCGCCCAGTCCATCGCCGACTACCTGTGGAACCAGGGCTACGTAGATGAGCAGACCTATCAGCAGGTGCTGGACGGCACCCTGGGGGTTCACCCCACCTTTCTGTACGAGTCGCTGTGGAACCTGCTGGGGTTTGGCCTGCTGCTCCTGCTGGCCCGGAAGGGGCGGCGGTTCAGCGGGCAGATCTTCCTGTGCTATGTAATCTGGTACGGGGTGGGCCGGACGGTCATCGAGGGGCTGCGCACCGACAGCCTGTACTTCTTCGGCACCGCCCTGCGCAGCTCTCAGCTGGTGGGGGTGCTGTCCGCCGCAGCCGCCTTGGTGCTGCTCATCATCCGGGCCAGGACCGCCGGCCCGGCCACCCCCGCGCTGTCCGAGCCGGGGCAGGAGGATGGCCCGGAAGCCGACCGCCCCCAGGGCGGGGAGCCGGAGGACGGCGATGGCTGAGGGGCCGCTGAGCCCGCAGGAGCGGGCCGCCCTCCGGGCGCGGGTGGCCGGGCTGGCCCATCGGCCCGCCCTGGCGGTGGTCTGCCTGGGGGAGCTGCCCGCCTGGGTGAGGCAGGACTGCGTCGTCTGCGGCGTCTACTGCGAGGGGTACGCCCTTCCCCCTGGGATGGGGGAGGGCGGGTTGACGGAACTGCTGGCCGAGTTGGCTCGGCGGCCTGGGCTGGACGGTGTGTTGCTCTGGCCGCTGGAGAAAAATGCGGCCGCCCCCACCTGGGCCCAGGCGCTGGGGCAGGTGGTGGAGGCAGCTGAGAGAAGGAAATAGCAAACGGGGAAGGGATGAGAGCTCATCCCTTCCCCGTTTGCTTTACAAAGACCGTCTTGGCATACTTGCACCAGGCTGTCAGGGGGCATTGGCCGCATTTGGCGGTGCGGGCGGTGCACACCGCCCGGCCGTGGAGCACCAGCCGGTGGCAGAAGTCGTTGGACTCCTCCGGCGGCAGCGCGCGGCGCAGCTGCTGCTCCACCTTGCCTGGGTCCTTGGTGCCGTCGGTCAGGCCCAGCCGACCGGAGATGCGGATGCAGTGGGTGTCGGCCACCACCACACCGGGGGTGCGGAAGACGTCACCCAGGATGAGGTTGGCGGTCTTGCGCCCCACCCCGGGCAGCTTCAAAAGCTCCTCCATGGAGCCGGGCACCTTGCCGCCGTAGTCCCGCAATAGCATCTGGGCGCACAACACCAGGTCCCGGCTCTTGGTGCGGAAGAAGCCGCAGGAGTGGATGTACCGCCCCACTTCCTCCGGGTCGGCCTGGGCAAAGGCCTCCAGGGTAGGGAAGCGCTGGAACAGGGCGGGGGTGACCAGGTTGACCCGCTCATCGGTACACTGGGCGGACAGGCGCACGGCGAAGAGCAGTTCATAGTCCTTCTCATATTCCAGGGAACACAGGGAGTCGGGGTAGAGCTCCTTCAACCCGTTGACGATGGACCAAACGTCGGCTTTTTTCATGGCAGCATTCACCTCGTTGACCAGGATAACACAAAATTCGACGCAAGGGAACCAGGTTTTTTTGGAATAAACAGTTGTTTCCTTCTGAGAAACAAGGTATAATAGAGGCTGACCGATTCTAAACAGAAAGGCGGAGGAGTTCCAATGGTTCTGGAGTACATGGATTTTGTGGAAAAGTTTGACCCTCAGGTGGGGGCGGCCATCCGGGCGGAGTATCAGCGCCAATGCGACAACATTGAGCTGATCGCCTCGGAGAACATCGTGTCCGAGGCGGTGCTGGCCGCGGCGGGCAGCGTGCTGACCAACAAGTATGCCGAGGGCTACCCCGGCAAGCGCTACTACGGCGGCTGCCAGTGCGTGGACGTGGCGGAGAATCTGGCCATTGAGCGGGCCTGCCAGCTGTTCGGAGCCAAGTTTGCCAACGTGCAGCCCCACTCCGGCGCCCAGGCCAACTACGCGGTGTACATGTCCCTGTGCGAGCCCGGGGACACGGTGCTGGGCATGAACCTGGATCATGGCGGCCACCTGACCCACGGCAGCCCCGTGAACTTTTCCGGCAAATACTTTAAAATGGAGGCCTACGGGGTGGACGAGTCCACCGGCTACATCGACTATGATGAGCTGGAGCGGGTGGCCAAGCAGTGCCGGCCCAAGCTGATCATCGCCGGGGCGTCCGCCTATCCCAGGGTCATTGACTTTGCCCGCTTCCGGGCCATCGCCGACGAGGTGGGGGCCTACCTGTGGGTGGACATGGCCCACATCGCCGGGCTGGTGGCGGCGGGAGTGCATCCATCTCCCATCCCCCATGCCCATGTGGTGTCCACCACCACCCACAAGACCCTCCGGGGGCCCCGGGGCGGTCTGTTGCTGACCAATGACGAGGAGCTGGCCAAGAAGCTCAACTCCGCCATCTTCCCCGGCTCCCAGGGCGGGCCGCTGATGCACATCATCGCGGCCAAGGCCGTGGCCTTGGGCGAGGCGCTCAAGCCCGAGTTCAAGGTCTACCAGCAGCAGGTGGTGGACAACGCCGCCGCCCTGGCCGACGGGCTGGTGAAGCGGGGGATGAAGCTGGTGTCCGGCGGGACGGACAACCACCTGGCCCTGGTGGACCTGCGGGGCATGGGCGAGCTGACCGGCAAGGAGCTGGAGCACCGTCTGGACGAGGTGCGCATCACCGCAAATAAGAACAAGGTGCCCGGCGACCCCCGCTCTCCCTTCCAGACCAGCGGTCTGCGGGTGGGCAGTCCTGCGGTCACCAGCCGGGGATTCACCCAGGCGGACATGGACCAGGTGGCCGAGTTCATCGCCCTGGCCGCCACCGACTTTGCCGCCAATAAGGAGAAGATCCTGGCTGGGGTGAGCGCCCTCACCGCCGCCCACCCCATCTACCGCTGAGCCCCTCTTTACAGGGCTTTTGACGGTGTGCTATACTGGGAGCGTCCAAAGCCGGACGCTCCCAGTTTTTCATGGAGAGGAGGCGTTTTGCGCCATGTACCAGCCCCTGGCCGACCGCATCCGCCCCCAGAGCCTGGACGAGGTGGTGGGGCAGCGGCACATCCTGGGCAAGGACGGCCTGCTGCGCCGGGTGATCGAGAGCGGGAAGATCCCCAACATGGTGTTCTATGGCCCCTCGGGCACGGGGAAGACCACGGTGGCCAACCTCATCGCCAACCGGGCTGGCCGGACTCTGCGTCGGCTCAACGCCACCACCGCCTCCCTGGCCGACGTCCGGGAGGTGATGGAGGAGGTGGGTACCCTGCTGGCCCCCAATGGGGTGCTGCTCTACCTGGACGAGATCCAGTACTTCAATAAGAAGCAGCAGCAGTCCCTGCTGGAGTTTCTGGAAAACGGGAAGATCACCCTCATCGCCGCCACCACTGAGAACCCCTACTTCACCATCTTCAACGCCATCCTGTCCCGGTGTACGGTGTTTGAGTTCAAGGCCCTCACCGCCCAGGACGTGCTGCCGGCGGTGGACCGGGGGATTGCGGCCATGGCCGAAGCGCTGGGGGTGGAGGCCCGGTGCGAGCCGGGGGTGCGGGAGAAGCTGGCTGCCGCCAGCGGCGGCGACGTGCGCAAGGCCCTCAACGGGGTGGAGCTTTTGATGAATGCCGGGCGGGTGGAGGACGGGGTGGTGCGCCTGACTCTGGAGGACGCGGCGGTGGTTGCCCAGCGCTCGGCCATGCGCTATGACCGGGAGGGGGACGACCACTATGACATCGCCTCGGCTCTGATGAAGTCCCTGCGGGGCTCGGACGCGGACGGGGCGCTGCACTACCTGGCTCGGCTGCTGGAGGCGGGAGACCTGATCACCGCCATCCGGCGGCTGCTATGCTCAGCCAGCGAGGACATCGGCCTGGCCTATCCCCAGGCGGCGGCCATCGTCAAGGCCTGCTGTGACAGCGCCCTGCAGCTGGGCCTGCCTGAGGCCAAGCTGCCCCTGGCCCAGGCGGCCATCCTGCTGGCCACCGCCCCCAAGTCCAACAGCGTGGTGCTGGCCATCGACCGGGCCATGGCCGACGTGCGCGCGGGCAGGACGGGGGACTATCCCCGTCACCTGCAAAACGTCCACGCCGACGGGACGGGCTTTGAGCGGGAGCAGGGCTATCTGTATCCCCACGACTATCCCAACCATTGGGTGGCCCAGCAGTACCTGCCCGACGCCATCCGGGACCGGGTCTACTATGAATATGGATCCAACCGGAACGAGCAGGCGGCCCGGGCCTATTGGGAGAAGATCAAAGGAGAGTGAAAGGGGGTGGGCGTCAATGCCCATGGACATCCGCGTGGGGGACGTGCTGGAGCTGAAGAAGCAGCACCCCTGCGGCAGCAAGCAGTGGCAGGTGCTCCGGGTGGGGATGGATTTCAAGCTCCGGTGCACCGGCTGCGGCCATGAGCTGATGCTGCCCCGGAGTAAGGCGGAGCGGTCGATCAAGAAGGTGCAGCGGGAGGGAGGAGAACCGGTATGAAGGAGTTTTGGAGCGGGCGCATCCGCGCCGCCACCCCCTATGTCCCCGGGGAGCAGCCCCGGGAGGAGGGGCTGATCAAGCTGAATACCAACGAGTGCCCCTACCCCCCTTCGCCCAAGGCGCTGGAGGCCATCCGGCAGGCGGCGGGGGAGGGACTGCGGCGCTACCCGGACCCGGAGTGCTTGGGCCTGCGCCAGGCCATCGCCTGGCGGGAGGGGCTTCGGCCGGAGCAGGTGTTCTGCTCCAACGGCTCGGATGAGGCGCTGGCCTTTGCCTTCCAGGCCTTTTTTGATCCGGAGCGGGAGGTGGTATTCCCCCGGGTCACCTATAGTTTCTATCCGGTGTATACCCGGTACTTCGGCTTGCGCTGCCGCCAGGTGCCCATGAACCCGGACTTCTCCACCCCGGTGGAGGCGCTGTTGGGGAACAACGGCGGGGTGGTGCTGTGCAACCCCAACGCCCCCACGGGGATCGCCGTGGGGCTGGACGTGGTGGAGCGGCTGCTCCAGGCCAACCCGGATGTGGTGGTCATCGTGGACGAGGCCTATGTGGACTTTGGGGCGGACAGCGCCGTGCCCTTGATCGGACGCTACCCCAACCTGTTGGTGGTGCAGACCGCCTCTAAATCCAGGGCCCTGGCGGGCCTGCGGGTGGGCTGGGCCATGGGCAGCGAGAACCTCATCGCCGCCCTACGCTGCGTGCGGGACTCCATCAACTCCTACCCTGTGGACCGCATCGCCCAGGCTGGGGCCCAGGCGGCGGTGGAGGACGAGGCCTACTTCCAGGAGCTTTGCCGGAAGGTGTCCGCCACCCGGGACTGGGCGGCAAGGGCACTCAGGGAAATGGGCTTTATTGTTTTGGAGTCCAAGACCAACTTCCTGTTTCTCTCCCGGCCGGGCTGGACGGGCAAGGCGCTGCTGGACGGCCTGCGCTCCCGGGGTATCCTGGTCCGCTGGTGGAGCGACCCTTCCATCGCCGATTGGCTGCGGGTCACCGTGGGGACGGACGAGGAGATGCAGGCGCTGCTGCGGGCCATGGCAGAGCTGGTGGGATAGGGGGCTGGAAAAACCGTACATACAGCATGACCCCCAGGCGGGAGCGGCCGCCTGGGGGCTTTTTGTACCCCGGACTTGCTTTGACCTTTTTTGAGGTGGGAGGGGCGCTATAATGGGACGCGGCTCCCCCTCCCGCCGGGGGCGGGAGCGGAAGGGGGGATGGGCATGGCGGGGGAAGGGGTCACGGCGATCTACATCGACCTGCTGTTCCTGCTCAATTTCGTGGCCAACTACCTGCTCTTGCTGGGGTCGGGCCGGATGGCGGGATCGGTGCTGCGCCGGCCGCGCATCGCGGCGGGGGCGGGGTTGGGTGCGGTATATGCCGCGGCGGTGTTCCTGCCGGGGGGCATGTGGCTGGCGGCCTGGCCGTGCAAGGTGGGCTCGGCGGTGCTCATGGTGCTGATCGCCTATGGCGGCGCCCCGGGGCTGCTGCGGGCCTGCGTGCTGTTTTTCGGGGCTTCGGCGGCCCTGGCCGGCGGGGTGCTGGGGGTCGAACTGCTGGGCGGGACCAGCTTGACGGTGGCCAACGGGGTATTTTACAGCCATGTGGACCTGCGCCTTTTGCTGCTGCTGTTCATCCTGTGCTACTTCCTGCTCTCCCTGTTCTTCCGGGGGGTGGGCAGGCACAGGCGGCGGGAGCTGACGGCGGTCCGCCTCCGGATGCTGGATCGGGAGATCGACCTGACCGCCCTGATCGACTCGGGCCACACCCTCACCGACCCGGCGACAAACCGGCCGGTGATCGTGGCCGACGCGGGCTGCCTGGCCCCCTGGCTGCCGCCGGGGATCCGGGCGGAGGAGCCGGTGGAATCCCTCCAGCGCTGCCGGGAGCTGGGCCTGTCCGGGGCGCGCCTGATCCCCTACCGGGCGGTGGGGGTGGAGCGGGGGCTGCTGCTGGCCCTGCGCGCCAGCTGGGTCAGCGTGGGGGGCAAGCCCCAGGGGAGCCTGCTGGTGGCCCTGTCCCCCACACCGGTGGGGGATGGCAGCGGGTACCAGGCGCTCATTGGCGCGCCGGGATGACTGGGGGCGGGAGAGTCAACGGGAAAGGGGAGGACTGGCATGGTCAACATTGGAAACATCGGCAGAGCGTTGTACATTCGGGTAGGCAGGCTTCTGGAGACGCTGGGCATCCACCTGTCGGGGACGATCCACTACATCGGGGGCAGCGACACCCTGCCCGCCCCCCTCACCCGGGAGGAGGAGGCCAAGCTGCTGCACCGCCTGGAGCTGGGGGAGCGGGAGGGAGCTGTGCGCACCCAGCTGATCGAGCACAACCTGCGCCTGGTGGTCTACATCGCCCGGCGGTTTGAGAACACCGGGGTGGGCATTGAGGACCTGATCTCCATCGGCACCATCGGCTTGATCAAGGCGGTGGAGACCTACCAGCCGGCCAAGAACATCAAGCTGGCCACCTATGCCTCCCGGTGCATTGAGAACGAGATCCTTATGTACCTGCGCAAGAATTCAAACCGGCGCAGCGAGGTGTCCCTGGACGAGCCGCTGAACACCGACTGGGACGGCAACGAGCTGCTGCTCTCCGACGTGCTGGGCACCGAGAGCGACGTGATTGAACGGCCCTTGGAGGACGATGTGGACCGCAGTCTGCTGTTCCAGGCCATCACTCGGCTGAGCCAGCGGGAGCGGACTATCATCACCATGCGCTTCGGCCTGGACGGCCGGAGAGAGCGCACCCAGAAGGAGGTGGCCGACCTGTTGGGCATCTCTCAATCCTACATCTCCCGGCTGGAAAAACGGATCATCCACCGGCTCAAGCGGGAGATCCTGCAGATGATGTAGCGGCTGGGAAAAGTCCATCGAAAGCGGTCTGACGATAAAAAATAAACCCGGCCTGCCCATCGTATGAAAGGGCCCTCACCGGAAATACTGAACCTATCCGGTTCAGAGCGAGGTGAGGGCGTGCAGGGCAAAGTGGAGATATGCGGGGTCAACACCGCCAAGCTGAAGGTGCTCAAGAGCGAGCAGAGTCTGGAGCTGCTCCGGCGGGCCCGGCAGGGGGACGTGCAGGCCCGGGAGGAGCTGATCTCGGGCAACCTGCGGCTGGTGTTGTCTGTCATACAGCGCTTTTCCGGCCGGGGGGAGAATGTGGATGATCTGTTCCAGGTGGGCTGTATTGGCCTGATCAAAGCCATCGATAACTTTGACGTGAACATGGACGTGCGCTTTTCTACCTATGGGGTGCCCATGATCATCGGGGAGATCCGCCGCTACCTGCGGGACAACAGCGCCATCCGGGTCTCCCGCTCCATCCGGGACACAGCCTACCGGGTGCTCCAGGCCAAGGAGGCCTACCAGGCCGAGCACCAGTGCGAGCCCACGGTGGACCAGATCGCCCAGGTGCTGGGCATCAAGCGGGAGGACGTGGTCATGGCGCTGGAGGCGGTGGTGGAGCCTGTCTCCCTGTTTGAGCCCATCTATTCTGACGGGGGGGACACGGTATGCGTCATGGACCAGGTGCGGGACAAGAAGAACACCGACGAAGCCTGGCTGGAGCACATTGCCCTGGAGGACGCCATCTCCAAGCTCAGCGAGCGGGAGCAGCGCATCCTGGCCCTGCGCTTCTTCCAGGGGAAGACCCAGACGGAGGTGTCCGCCGAGGTGGGCATTTCCCAGGCCCAGGTGTCCCGGCTGGAGAAGAACGCCCTCAACCAGATCCGCAAGGAGCTGTGAGGTGCGGCGGAACAACCAAATCAGACAAGCAAAACAGCCGGGGCTTACCCCGGCTGTTTCTGTTTGTTCATGATTTTCACCGTATCCGTGGCCCCTGGGGGCGGAGGATATGGGATGGGGTTTACTTCGCCAGCTGCTTGGCGATCTCCTCGGCGAAGTTCTCCTGCTTCTTCTCAATGCCCTCGCCCTTTTCAAAGCGCACAGCGTCCCGGAAGGTGACCGAACCGCCCAGGGCCTTGGCAGCAGACTGGATATACTGCTCCACGGTCTGGTCGCCGTTCTTGACGAAGTCCTGCTGGAGCAGGCAGTTCTCAGAGTAGAACTTGTTGAGCTTGCCCAGCACGATCTTCTCCTTGACCTGGTCGGGCTTGGAGGCCATCTTGGGATCGTTGGCCATCTGGGCCAGCATGATCTTCTTCTCCTCGTCCAACACGTCCTGGGTGACCTGGGACTTGTCCCAGAAGCGGGGGTTGAGGGCGGCGATCTGCATGGCCACATCCTTGCCGATCTCGGTGGCGTCCACGCCGCCCTCCACGTTCAGGCTGACCAGCACGCCGATCTTGCCGCCGGCGTGGACATAAGGCACGTTGAATCCGTCGGCAAAGCGGGCGAAGCGGCGCACCTTGATGTTCTCGCCGATGACCAGCACCATCTCCTGCTGCTGCTGCAGCACGGTCATCTGGCCGTCGCAGTAGGGGCAGGCCATCAGCGCGTCCAGGTCGGCGGGGTTGGCCTTGGCCACGGTGGCGGCCACCCCTTTGACAAAGTCCACGAACTTCTCGTTCTTGCCCACAAAGTCGGTCTCGGCGTTGACCTCCACCACCACGCCCACGCCATCCAGCACCGCGGCGTAGGCCATGCCCTCGGCGGCGATGCGCCCGGCCTTCTTGGCAGAGGCGGCCAGGCCCTTCTCCCGCAGCAACTCCACCGCCTTGTCCATGTCCCCTCCAGCCTCGGTGAGGGCCTTTTTGCAGTCCATCATGCCGCAGCCGGTCATCTCGCGCAGGTTCTGTACGTCTTTTGCAGTAACTGCCATTGCTTGCATACCTCCAAAAAGTAGTTGTGAAAGGGGCAGGGGAAAGCGCCCGCCCATCCCGCAGGCAGGCGCTGTATGTCAGAGAACTGGACGGCTCACTCGGCCACCACAGGCTGCTCGGCGGCCGGGGCGGCCGGCTGGGGGGCGGCTGCGGCGGCCGGAGCCTGCGCCTGGGCCGGGGCGGCCGGGGCGGCATCCTGCCCCTGGCGGCCCTCCTGCACGGCGTTGGCCATGACGGAGGAGATCAGCTTGATGGCGCGGATGGCGTCGTCGTTGCCGGGGATGACATAGTCGATCTCATCGGGGTCGCAGTTGGTGTCCACGATGGCCACGATGGGGATGTTCAGCTTGCGGGCCTCGTTGATGGCGTTGCGCTCCTTGCGGGGATCCACCACGAACAGCGCGCCGGGCAGCTTGCGCATCTCCACCACGCCGCCCAGGTACTTCTCCAGCTTCTCAATCTCGCCCAGCAGCTTCATCACTTCCTTCTTGGGAAGCATATCGAAGGTGCCGTCCTCCTGCATCTTCTTGAGCTGGTTGAGCCGGTCAACCCGGGTGCGCATGGTTTTGAAGTTGGTCATCATGCCGCCCAGCCACCGGGCGTTGACGTAGAACATGCCGCACCGGCCGGCCTCGTCCCGGATGGACTCCTGGGCCTGCTTCTTGGTGCCCACAAACAGCAGGGACTGGCCGTTGGCCGCCAGCTCCCGCACGAAGGAGTAGGCCTCCTCCAGCTTCTTCACCGTCTTTTGCAGGTCGATGATATAGATGCCGTTGCGCTCGGTGTAGATATAGGGGGCCATCTTGGGGTTCCACCGGCGGGTCTGATGGCCGAAGTGGACGCCCGCCTCCAAAAGCTGCTTCATCGATACGACTGCCATGGTAAAAATTCCTCCTAAAATATTGTTGTTACCTCCGGGGGCTTCCTCTCTCCCACCCACCGTTCCGGGGCTTGCAGCCGGGAAGGCACAAAGGCGGAAGATCCGCTCCCGTGCGGATTGCCTGAATATTCTACCACGGGCCCTGGCGGAACGCAAGCATTTTTTGCCCGGGTGGGACGGCCGGTCACCCCCGCCGGGCAGCGGGGCGCCGGCTGCCCCCGTCCACCAGGATGAGGTCGGCCCCGATCCGCTTGACGCTGCCCCAGGGGAAGGCCACGTCCGGCTCCCGCCCCAGCAGCCCCAGTAGCCTCCGCCGCCCGGACACCACAAGGGCGGCCACCGTGCCCCGCTCCCCGTCCAGCTCCACATCGCTGAGAAACCCGTACCGGGTGCCGTCGGCGATGTCTACGATCTCCTTGTACTGCAAGTCCGAGATCCGGCACACCATGTCCATACCGCCTCCTTTGCGCTCTGCCTGATACCACAAGCCTATGCCGGCGGCGCGGGGGGCTATGACAGGGCGGCTGGACGGTGGAATTTGCAAAAAAATATTTTGCCCTCTATGCAAGAAGGGGAAAATGTATTAGAATGAACCGAACGGCACAATCAAATGACAAGGAGGCTGATGCGCGCCATGTCCGGATTGAGATACAGTCGGATCCTGCTGAAGGTCAGTGGGGAGGCCCTGGCGGGGGACGCGGGTCGGGGCCTGGACTTCCAGGTGATCCAGAGCGTGTGCGATGTGATTGCCCAATGCGTCCAGGAGGGCGTTCAGGTGGGCATCGTGGTGGGGGGCGGCAACTTCTGGCGGGGCCTGAAGGACGGCGAGGGGATGCGGGAGCGCACCCGGGCCGACCACATGGGGATGCTGGCCACAGTGATCAACTGCCTGGCCCTGGCCGACACCCTGGAGCGCAAGGGGGTGGACGTGCGGGTGCAGACGGCCATCGAGATGCGCGCCATTGCCGAACCGTACATCCGCTCCCGGGCCATTCGGCACTTGGAGAAGGGGAGGGTGGTCATCTTCGGGTGCGGAACCGGCAACCCCTTCTTTTCCACGGACACCGCCGCGGTGCTCCGGGCCGCAGAGATCGACGCGGACGCCATCCTGCTGGCCAAGAATGTGGACGGGGTGTACAGCGCCGACCCCAATCTGGATCCCAGCGCGGTGAAGTATGACACCATCCGCTATGAGGACATCCTGGCCCAGCACCTGCAGGTGATGGACTCCACGGCCACCTCCCTGTCCATGGACAATAAGATCCCGGTGATCCTCTTTGGGCTGAAGGATCCGGAGAATATCCTCCGGGTGGTACATGGCGAGCGGATCGGCACCATTGTAAAGGAATGAGGAGGAAAGGACCATGACTGAGCTGTGCAAACCGTTTGATGAAAAGATGAAAAAGACCATTGAGGTGGTCAAGAAGGAGTTTGCCACCGTCCGGGCGGGACGGGCCAACGCCGGCGTGCTGGACCGGATCCAGGTGGAGTACTACGGCGCGCCCGCCCCCATCCAGCAGGTGGCAAGCATCTCCACTCCTGATCCCCGTACCCTGGTCATCCAGCCCTGGGACGCCTCCAGCCTGAAGGAGATCGAGCGGGCCATTCAGAGCTCGGATCTGGGCATCAACCCCCAGAACGACGGACGGGTCATCCGCCTGAGCTTTCCCCAGCCGACCCAGGAGCGGCGAATGGAGCTGACCAAGCAGGTGCGCAAGTATGGGGAGAACGGCAAGGTGGCCATCCGCAACATCCGGCGGGACGCTATGGAGGCGCTGAAGGAGCGCAGGAAGAAGGCGGAGATCACGGAGGACCAGTTCAAGGACTACGAGCAGGAGATGCAGAAGATCACCGATAAGCACTGCAAGGAGATCGACGAGCTGACGGCGGAGAAGGAGAAGGAGCTGATGGAGGTCTGACGCCGGCGGGCCCGGTCTGGGCGTGGGCAGCACCTGCGGAGCGGCCGCGCCCCGCAGGTGTTCCCTTGCTCGCCCAGGTAGGGCAGGGGGGATGGGCCCGGTTCTGTTTGGGGCGTCCTTGACTTACAATGGAGTTGGGGTGGGTGGCTATGGGAGTGTGGAAAGGCCGGGCAGGCAGGGGGAAATCCGTCCAGGTTGACCTGGAGCGCCTGCCCCGGCATGTGGCGATCATCATGGACGGGAACGGGCGGTGGGCCAAGCGCCGGGGGCTGCCCCGGCAGGCGGGCCACGCCGCCGGGGCGGAGACCTTCCGCACCATTGCCACCTTTGCCAAGGAGCTGGGGCTGGCGTACCTGACGGTGTACGCCTTTTCCACGGAGAACTGGAAGCGGCCGGAGGAAGAGGTGGGGGCCATCATGGCCCTGTTGGAGCGCTATCTCCGGGAGGCCATTGACCGCATGGCCCGGGACCGGGTGAAGATGGCCTTCTTCGGCGACCTGTCCCCCCTGAGCCCCCGCCTGCTGGAGCTATGCCGCCAGACCCAGGAGATCTCCAAGGGATATGAGGGCTGCCAGGTCAACATCTGCCTGAACTACGGCGGGCGGGACGAGATCCTGCGGGGGGCTCAGGCCTTTGCCCGGGACTGCCTGGCGGGAAGGGCCGACCCGGACAGCCTGAGCGGGGAGGGCTTTGCGGGCTACCTGTACTCCGCCGGCGTGCCGGATCCAGACCTGATCATCCGGCCCAGCGGGGAGCTGCGCCTGTCCAATTTCCTGCTCTGGCAGGCGGCCTATGCCGAGCTGTACTTCACCGAGCTGCTCTGGCCGGACTTCACCAAGCAGGAACTGCTCAAGGCGCTGGCGGACTATCAGCGCCGCTCCCGCCGCTACGGAGGTGTGTGACGTGGGTCAACGAATCCTGGTGGCCGTGATCTTTGTGCCCATCCTGCTGGTCATCATGCTGCTGCTGCCTCCCATTGCGTGGACGGGGGTGGTGATGTTCATCTCCGCCGTGGCCGCCTTTGAGCTGCTGCGGGCGGCGGGTGAGCGGCGGGTGAGCCCCCCCATGCAGGCCGCGAGCATCCTGTCCGCCGCCGCCCTGCCCCTGTGCTGCTGGGCGGGGGTGTGGGCGCCGGCGGCGGGGGTGTGCGCCTTCGGGGTGATGGCCGTCTCCTTCTGGTGCGCCATCCGGGCCTATGATGAGGGCGGGGTGCCCATCGGCTTTTTTCAGGTGCTGCTCACCCTGTTTGCCGGGGTGATGGTCCCCATGGGTCTGTCCGCCCTGGTGGCGCTGAAGTGCATGGACCAGGGGGAGTACCTGGTGCTGCTGGCGGTGCTGCTGGCCTTCGTCACCGATGCGGGGGCCTACTTTGCAGGCGTGTTCCTGGGCCGGCACCGGGGGGTCACCCGGGTCAGCCCCAACAAGAGCCTGGAGGGCTACCTGGGGGGCTTCCTCACCGGGCTGGCCTTTTCCCTGGGGTACGGGGCGGTGATCAGCGCGGTCAGCGACCAGGGGGTCAACTACCTCTCCCTGGCCCTGTGCGGCCTGTTCGGGGCCCTGGCCACCGAGCTGGGTGACCTGGCCTTTTCCTTCATCAAACGGCAGTACGGGGTGAAGGACTACGGCCACCTCCTGCCGGGGCACGGCGGGATGCTGGACCGATTTGACAGCATGATATTCTGCGGGCCGGTGGTGTTGTTTTTGATCTTGCGCCTGCCCGTGTTTTGAGGAATCCAACATGAAGCGAACGATTTCGGTACTGGGCTGCACCGGCTCCATCGGCCGGCAGGCCCTGGAGGTGGCCGAGGCCTGTGGGCATCGGGTGGCCGCCCTGGCCCTGCGGGGCAGCGTGGAGCTGGCCGAGCAGCAGGCCCGCAGGTTCCGGCCCCAGCTGGTGGCCGCGGCGGACGAGGGGGCGGCGGCACAGCTGCGCCTACGCCTGGCAGATACCCCCATCCGGGTGGCCGGAGGGGAGCAGGCCCTGCTGGAGGCGGCCAGCCTGGAAGGGGCGGACACGGTGGTGGCCGCCATTGTGGGGGTGGCAGGGTTGAAACCCACCTTGGCGGCGGTGGAGGCGGGCAAGCGGGTGGCCCTGGCCAACAAGGAGGCGCTGGTGTGCGCCGGGGAGCTGGTGATGGCCCGGGCGGTGCAGACGGGGGCGGAGATCGTGCCGGTGGACTCGGAGCACTCGGCCATCTTCCAATGCTTGCAGGGCTGCCGGGACCGGGGGCAGGTGGAGCGGCTGATCCTCACCGCCTCCGGCGGGCCCTTTTTCGGCAGGACCCGGGCAGAGCTGGCCCAGGTCACCCGGGAGCAGGCCCTGCGCCACCCCAACTGGTCCATGGGGGCGAAGATCACCGTCGACTCGGCCACGCTGATGAACAAGGGCCTGGAGGTGATCGAGGCCATGCGCCTGTACGCCATGCCCCCTGAGCGCATCCAGGTGGTGATCCACCAGCAGAGCATCGTCCACTCCCTGGTGGAGTTTGTGGATGGGGCGGTGCTGGCCCAGCTGGGGACGGCGGATATGCGCCTGCCCATCCAGTACGCCCTGACCTGGCCGGAGCGCACGCCCGGGCCGGCCCAGGCGCTGGACTTGCTGGCCTGCCCGCCGCTGACCTTCCAGCCCCCCGACCTGGAGGCCTTCCCCTGCCTGGCCCTGGCGCTGGAGTGTGCCGGTCGTGGGGGGACGGCCACCGCCGTGCTCAACGGGGCAAACGAGGCGGCCGTGGCGCTGTTTCTGGAGGGCAGGATCGGGTTTCTGGACATTCCCCGGCTGGTGGCCCAGGCGCTGGACCGGGTGGAGGCCAAGGCGGACGGCTGCGGCCTGGATGAGATTTTCGAGGCGGACCGGGCGGCCCGGTGCGCAGTCAAGGAAAGGATGAGGTGACGGACGGTTGGAGCGTATCCTGTATATCCTGCTGGTGATTCTCCTGTTCGGCGTGATGATCGCCATCCACGAGTTTGGCCACTTTTTGACGGCCAAGCTATTTCAGGTAAAGGTCAACGAGTTTGCCATTGGCATGGGCCCCGTGCTGTGGTCTAGGCAGCGGGGGGAGACCCAGTACTCCCTGCGGGCCTTCCCCATTGGCGGCTTCTGCGCCATGGAGGGGGAGGATGAGGACACGGGGGATCCCCGAGCCTTCTCCCAGCAGGCGGCCTGGAAGCGGATCATCATCCTGTGCGCCGGCTCGTTCATGAACTTCCTGATGGGGCTGGTCATTGTGCTGCTGCTCTACTCCGGGGTGAGCGCGGTGCGGGAGCCGGTGATCACCGACTTTGCCCCTGGCTTTGCCGTGGAGGGGGAGGATGGCCTGATGGTAGGGGACCGGATCGTCAGCGTGGACGGCCACGGCATCTGGGTGTATAACGACGTGCTGACCTACCTGGCGCGCAACGATGGCCAGGGCATCGACCTGGTGGTGGAGCGAGACGGGCAGCGGCTGTCGCTGGAGGACCTGCCCATGGGCCGGTATGAGTATGAGTACGAGGGCCAGACCAATGTGGGCTTTGGCCTGATCTTCGGCCAGGTCCAGGAGCTGGGCGTGCTGGACAAGCTCCGGGAGGGCTTTTTGATCACGGTGGACTTTGTGCGCACGGTGTGGATCAGCCTGGGCGACCTGGTGACCGGCCGGGTGGGAGTGGACCAGATGTCCGGCGTCATCGGCATCGTGGACGTGGTGTCCGAGATGGGCGCCCAGTCGGCCAGCTGGGTGGACGGGGTGCTGAACGTGTTCTACTTCATGGCCCTGATCGCGGTGAACCTGGCGGTGATGAACCTGCTGCCCATCCCCGCCCTGGACGGGGGACGGATCTTCTTCATCCTGCTCAACGGCCTGATCTACCTGGTCTCCCGCCGCAGGATCCCAGAGCGCTATGAGGGCTATGTCCACGGGGCGGCCTTCGTGCTGCTGCTGGCGCTGATGGCGGCGGTGGCCTTCCACGATGTGTGGAAGATCTTTGCCTGAGGGAGGGGGAGGATATGAGCAGACAGATCCGGGTTGGGTCGGTGGCGGTGGGCGGCGGCGCGCCGGTGTCCATCCAGTCCATGACCAACACCCCCACCCATGACGTAGCCGCCACCCTGAACCAGATCCGGGCGCTGGCCACGGCGGGGTGCCAGATCGTGCGGGTGGCGGTGCCAGACCAGGCGGCGGCCCAGGCCATCGGCCCGCTCAAGGCCCACAGCCCCCTGCCGCTGGTGGCGGACATCCACTTTGACTACCGCCTGGCCCTGGAGGCGGTGCGCCAGGGGGTGGACAAGATCCGTATCAACCCGGGCAACATCGGCGCGCCGGAACGGGTGAAGGCGGTGGCGGACGCCTGCCGGGAGCGGGGGATCCCCATCCGCATCGGGGTCAACGGCGGCTCGCTGGAAAAGCCGCTGTTGGCCAAGTACGGCGGGCCCACCCCAGAGGCGCTGGTGGACAGCGCCCTGGGCCACGCCGCGCTGCTGGAGCAGTATGGCTTCCACGACATCTGCATCTCGCTGAAATCCTCCAGTGTGCCTGTCACCATGCGTGCCTATCAGCTGATGGCCCAGCGGTGCGACTACCCGCTGCACCTGGGGGTGACCGAGGCGGGCACCCCGCCGACAGGAGTGCTCAAGTCGGCGGTGGGCATCGGGGGACTGCTGGCCCTGGGCATTGGGGATACCTTCCGGGTGACCCTCACTGCCGACCCGGTGGAGGAGATCGACGCGGCCAAGCAGATCCTCCGGGCTGTGGGCCTGCGCCGGGACGGGCCGGAGCTGATCGCCTGCCCCACCTGCGGGCGCACCCAGATCGACCTGATCCCACTGGCCCGACAGGTGGAGCGGCTGCTGGAGGAAGTGGACAAGCCCATCACCGTGGCGGTGATGGGCTGTGTGGTCAACGGCCCTGGAGAGGCCAGCCACGCCGACGTGGGCATCGCCGGCGGCCGGGGGGAAGGAGTGCTGTTCCAGCGGGGGAAGATCGTGGGCAAGGTGCCTGAGGATCAGCTGATCCCCGCGCTGAAAAAACTGATAGATACCTTGTGACAAGGGGCGATGGAGCCATGGGAAGCCTTGGTATGCCGACATTTCAACAGACCTTCCGCCGCTGCGCCTTTCCCGATGGGGTGCTGCCCGTCCTGGGGGAATACCCCGCCCAGGTGTTGGTGCAAAAGGCCAGCCGGAGGATGCAGGTGCGCCTGTTTGGTCCGTCGGTCCCGCCCCAGGCGCTGGAGGGGGCTCGGCAGGCGCTGATGGCCGCCTTCGCCCTGGGAGAGGCGGAGATCCAGGTGCTTTCGCCGGCGGAGGACGGGCAGGGGGCAGCGGAGGCGCCGGCCCCTGAGGCTGCCCCCGCCCCGGACAGGCCGCCAGCGGCAGCGGCCCAGGGGGCGCAGCCGGACCTGGCCACCCAGATGGAGGCCGTGCGCCGCAAGCTCATGAGGGACACTCCGCCCGCCGGGCCGGGCGGGGGCAAGAGAGCCCGGCAGATCTACGGGAAGATCAGCGGGAAGCGCAAGCCAAGCCCCATCGGCGGGCTGGAGCTGGACATGGGCAACGTGCTGATCGAGGGGGACGTGTTCCATGTGGACCACCGGGAGCTGCCCCGGCGGCGGGCCTGGGTGGTGTGCTTTGATGTGACCGACTACACCGGATCCATCCGGGTCACCCAGTTCCTGGATGGGGAGCTGGCCCGTCCCATTATCCAGAAGGTGCGGGAGGGCCAGCATCTGCAGGTCTACGGTCGGCTCAACCTCAGCCGCTTTGAGAGCGATCTGGTGCTGGAGCCCCACGGCATCTATGAGCTGCCAAAGCCCGAGGGGAGGAAGGACACAGCCGACGATAAGCGGGTAGAGCTGCACCTGCACACCAAGATGTCCACTATGGATGGACTGTGCGATCCCAGGGCGGTCATCCAGCGGGCCATAGAATGGGGCCACCCGGCCATCGCCATCACCGACCATGGGGTGGCGCAGTCCTTTCCCGAGGCGTACGCCGCCTCCGGCCGGGGGGAGAAGATCAAGGTGCTGTATGGGGTGGAGGCCTACTACCAGAACGACGTGGATGAGCGGGTGGCCGTCCATGGCGGGGGATCGCTGCCCCTGCGGGGGGAGTATATCGCCTTCGACCTGGAGACCACCGGCCTGGACGCCCGCAGCGACGCCATCATTGAGATCGGCGGGGTGCGGATGCGGGACGGGGCAGTGGTGGATCGCTTTTCCCGTTTCGCCTGGCCGGGCCATCCCCTGAGCGCCAAAACCGTCTCCCTGACCGGCATCACCGACGAGATGCTCCAAGGGGCCCCTGCGCCGGAGCAGGCGGTGGACGAGTTTCTGGACTGGGCGGGGGACATCCCCCTGGTGGCCCACAACGCGGAGTTTGACACCGGCTTCCTCCGGGCCTACTGCCGCCGCTCTGGCCGGCCCTTTCAGCCCATGTACATCGACACCATGCTGCTGGCCCAGTACCTGTGCCCCCATCTGAACAACCACAAGCTGGACACGGTGGCCAACCACTTGCAGCTGCCCCCCTTCCGCCACCACCGGGCCTGTGACGACGCCCAGGTGTGCGGGGACATCCTCCACCGCCTGCTGCCCCTGCTGGAGGAGCTGGGGGTGGAGGACTTCAGTCAGGTCAATGGGAAGACCGCCACCATGAAGCGGGGGGGCCGTGGGCGCCGGGGGGCCTATCACCTGATCCTGCTGGCAAAGGACCAGACAGGGCTGCGCAACCTCTACAAGCTCATCTCCCTGTCCCATTTGGAGCACTTCAACCGCTATCCCATCATGCCAAAGTCCCTGATCAACGCCAACCGGGAGGGGCTGATCCTGGGCTCGGCCTGCGAGGGGGGGGAGCTGTTCCGGGCGGTGGTGGACGGCAAGGACGAGGGGGAGCTGGAGCGCATCGCGGCCTGGTACGACTACCTGGAGATCCAGCCCCTGTCCAACAACGCCTATATGCTCCGGCCGGGACGGGAGGGCCGCAGCATCGCCCGGGACGAGGAGGATCTGCGAGACTTCAACCGCACGGTGGTGGCCCTGGGGGAGCGGCTGGGCAAGCCGGTGTGCGCCACCGGCGACGTCCATTTCCTGGACCCTCAGGACGAGATCTACCGCCATGTGCTGCTGGCGGCCAAGGAGATGGAGGGGGCGGACGATCCCAATCCCCTCTACCTGCGCACCACCGACGAGATGCTCCAGGAGTTTTCCTACCTGGGGGAGGAGACCGCCCGCCGGGTGGTGATTGACAACCCCAGACTGGTGGCCGACTGGTGCGATAACGTGCGCCCCCTGCCCGACGGGCTGTTTGCCCCCAAGCTGGAGAACTCCGAGGGAGAGCTGCGGGATCTGGTGTGGGGGAAAGCGAAGGAGCTTTACGGGGAGGACCCGCCCCAGATCGTGGCCGACCGGATCCGGACCGAGCTGGAGGACATCATCGGCTGCCACTACGACGTGATCTATATGTCCGCCCAGAAACTGGTGCAAAACTCCCTGGAGCACGGCTACCTGGTGGGCTCCCGGGGATCGGTGGGCTCGTCTCTGGTGGCCTTCCTGGCGGGCATCACCGAGGTCAACTCCCTGCCTGCCCACTACCGCTGTCCCAGCTGTAAGCACTGCGATTTTGACTACGCCCAGGATCCAGCCCACCCCTATGGGTGCGGCGCGGATATGCCCGATCAGAAGTGCCCGGTGTGCGGGTCGGACTACGAGAAGGACGGCTTCCACATCCCCTTCGAGACCTTCCTGGGGTTCGGGGGGGACAAGGTGCCCGACATCGATCTGAACTTCTCCGGCGAGTACCAGGCCAGCGCCCACCGCCACACCTTTGCCCTGTTCGGCCAGGACCATGTGTTCCGGGCGGGTACCATCGGCACGGTGAAGGAGAAGACGGCCATCGGTTATGCCAGGAAGTACTTGGAATCGGTGGGACGGGCAAACGCGCCCTTTGCCGAGGTGCTCCGCCTGGCCAAGGGCTGTATCGGGGTCAAGCGTACCACCGGGCAGCACCCCGGGGGCATGGTGGTCATCCCCCAGGACAAGGAGGTCTATGACTTCTGCCCGGTGCAGCACCCGGCGGACGACCGGGACTCGGAGATCACCACCACCCACTTTGAATACCACTCCATGGAGTCCAACCTGCTCAAGCTGGACCTGCTGGGCCACGACGACCCGTCCATGATCCGTATGCTTCAGGACCTGACCGGGGTGGACCCCCAGCGCATCCCGCTGGACGACCCGGACACCATGAGCCTGTTCACCAGCTCGGAGAAGCTGGGGTTTTGCGACGACCCCGTCCTGGGCCCCACCGGGGCGGTGGCCATCCCGGAGTTTGGCACCCCCTTTGTGCGTGGGATGCTGGAGGACACCCATCCGGATCAGTTCGACATCCTGGTGCGCCTGTCCGGTTTTTCCCACGGCACCGACGTGTGGCTGGGCAACGCCAAGGACCTGATCACCTCGGGCACCGCCAAGGTCAACGAGGCCATCGGCTGCCGGGACGACATCATGCTCTACCTCATCGCCACGGGTTTTGAGCCCAAGCGGGCTTTCAAGGTGATGGAGTCGGTGCGCAAGGGACGGGGGCTGCCCGATGGGGCGGAGGAGGAGATGCGCCAGCGGGGGGTGCCCCAATGGTACATCGACTCGTGTAAGAAGATCGCCTACCTCTTCCCCAAGGCCCACGCCGTGGCCTATGTGATGATGGCCTTCCGCATCGCCTGGTTCAAGGTCCACCGGCCCCTGGCCTTCTACGCGGCCTATTTCTCCATCCGGGCCAAAGCCTTTGACGAGCGGTATATGTGCCGGGGCATTGAGGTGGTCAAGCAGAAGCTGGAGGAGATCAACCAAAAGCGCAACGCCAAGGACAGGGCCGACCGCCCCACCCAGGTGGAGGAGGACATGCTGGTCACCCTGGAGGTGTGCTATGAGTTCTACCTGCGGGGCTTCCACTTTGCCAGCATGGACGTGATGGGCTCCCACGCGGTGAACTTCCTGGTGGACGAGGGGCGGGGGGCGCTGATCCCCCCCTTCAGCTCCATTGCCGGCCTGGGGGAGACTGTGGGCTGGGACATCATGGAGCGCCGGGCAGGCCAGCAGTTTTTATCCATCGAGGAGTTTGCCGCCGTGTGCACCAAGGTGTCCAGCACCCACCTGGCCCAGCTCAAGGAGGCAGGGGCCTTTGGCGATCTGCCCGACAGCAGCCAGCTGTCCCTGTTCTGATTGTGGCCATTTTCCCCTTGACAGGGTGGGCCCGCCGTGGTATCATTTACTACATTAGCGAACTAAAGAAATGAGGGGTGGGACCATGGACTTGCACATCACGCCTCCGGAGGGGACCCGGGACCGGCTGTTTGCCGAGTGCTTAGAGCGCCGGCAGGTGCAGGCTGCCCTGGTGGAACTATTCCGCCGGCGGGGCTATGCCGAGGTGATCACGCCGGAGATGGAGTACTACGACCTGTTCGTGCGCGCGGGCAGCCCGCTGCCCCAGCAGGCCATGCTGAAGGTCATCGACCGCTCGGGCCGGATCCTGGTGATGCGGCCGGACTCCACCGCCCCCATCGCCCGGGTGGCGGCCACCAAGCTCAAGGGGCTGCCGCTGCCCCAGCGGCTGTACTATGATCAGGCGGTCTTCCGGTTGGGGGACGCCCATGACGGGGGCAGCACCGAGACGGCCCAGTGCGGGGTGGAGCTGATCGGCGCGGTGGGGCGCAAGGCGGACGTGGAGATGGTGGCCCTGGCGGTGGACGCCCTGCACCGGTGCGGGGTGGAGCCCTTCCACATTGAAGTGGGCCATGCGGACTTTTTCCGCACCCTGGCCGCCCGGCTGGAGCTGTCGGCGGAGGGGGTGGAGCAGATGCGCGCGTGCATCGAGGGAAAGAACTATGCCGCCCTCAACGACCTGCTGGCGGGCGTGGCCCCCGGCTCGGCCCGGGATGCCCTGGCCCGGCTGCCCTACCTGTTTGGCGGGGTGGAGGTGCTGGAACAGGCCGCCCAGCTGGCCGGCCCCTGTAAGAGCCTGGACTACCTGGCCCAGCTCTACGAGGAGCTGGACGAGGCGGGCTATGGACGCTGGGTGCGCTTTGACCTGGGGCTGGTCCACCAGATGGATTACTACACCGGCGTGGTGTTCCGGGGCTACGTTCAGGGCGCGGGCCGGCCGGTGCTGTCCGGGGGGCGGTATGACAAGCTGGTGGAGCGCTTTGGGCGCCGGGCGGAGGCCACCGGTTTCGCGGTGGACGTGGACGCGGTGGGCAGCTGCCTGGAGGTGGAGCCGCCCCGGCTGGAGACGGTGATCCACTATGGGCAGGGGGCGCTGTACCAGGCACTGCAGGAGCTGGACAGCTGCCCGCCGGGCACCTGTGAGCTCTCCCCCTGCCGCACTCTGAACAGCACCCTGAACCTGGCCCGGGAAAAGGGTGCGGGGCGGGTGCTGGTGCTGGAAAAGACGGGGAGGAGGTGGCTGGAGGTATGAGCGACCGGCTGAAAATCGCCCTGACCAAGGGCAGGCTGCAGGACCGGTCGGTGGCCCTGTTTGAGCGGATGGGGCTGGACTGCACCCCGGTGAAGGACCCGGGGCGGCGGCTCATCCATCAGATTGCCAACTATCCGCTGGACGTGGTGCTGGCCAAGGCTCCGGATGTGATCACCTATGTGCAGCACGGGGTGTGCGACTTGGGGGTGGTGGGCAAGGACACCATCCTGGAAAAGGGCGGGGCCTTTTACGAGGTGCTGGACCTGGGCTTTGGCCGCTGCCGCTTCGCTCTGGCCACCCGGCGGGGCAGCGACTTCTACGGCACCTACAAGACCCGCCGGATCGCCTCCAAATACCCGGAGGTGACCCGGGCCTTCTTTGAGCGCAAGGGGATGGATGTGGAGATCATCCGCATTGAGGGCAGCGTGGAGCTGGCCCCTATCCTGGGTCTGGCCGACGCCATTGTGGACATTGTGGAGACCGGGGCCACCTTGCGGGAGAACGGGTTGGAGCCCATTGAGGACGTGGCCCAGGTGTCCGCCCGGCTGATCGTCAATACCGCCAGTATGAAGCTGCACAAAGCTCAGATCCTGGACTGGATCGGCCGGTGCCAGCAGGCGCTGGCCGGGGGAACAGAGCGGGAGAAGGGGGGATAAGATATGCTGGAGATCGTCATGGCCGGAGCGGGCCGGGAACAGGCCCAGCTGGCCGCTATGCGTGCCCGGGCGGCCCAGACCGGGGCGGAGATCGATCAGGCGGTAACGGAAATCCTGCACGGGGTGCGGGAGCGGGGGCTGGAGGCGGTGCGGGAGTACTCCCTGCGCTTTGATCAGGCCGAACCCCGGGAGCTGGCCCGGGATGAGCTGGAGCAGGCGGCGGGGCGGATCCCCGCCCCGCTGCTGGCGGCGCTGCGGCGCAGTGCGGAGCAGATCGGCCACTACCAGGAGCGGCTGAAGGAGGAGATCTCCTTTGGCGTCCGGTGGTGGGACAGCCCCGCCGGCGGTCAGGTGGGCCGCACGGTGCGCCCCCTTCAGCGGGTGGGGGTCTATGTGCCAGGGGGCCGGGCGGCCTATCCCAGCTCGGTGCTCATGAACGTGATCCCGGCCAAGGTGGCTGGGGTGGAAGAGGTGGTGATGGTCACCCCACCCACCCAGCATATGAGCGACGCGGTGCTGGCCGCGGCCTGGGTGGCCGGGGTGGACCGGTGCATCGCCGTGGGAGGGGCCCAAGGGGTGGCGGCCCTGGCCTATGGGGCGGGGTTCATCCCCCGGGTGGACAAGCTGGTGGGTCCGGGCAATGCCTTTGTAGCGGCGGCCAAGCGGATGGTGTACGGCAGCCTGGACATTGACATGGTGGCCGGCCCCTCCGAGGTGCTGGTCATCGCCGACGAGACGGCCAATCCCAGGTATGTGGCCGCCGACCTGCTCAGCCAGGCCGAGCACGATCCCCTGGCCTCGGCGGTGCTGCTCACCACCAGCCTGGAGCTGGCCCAGTCCGTGGCCGGGGAGGTCGCCCGACAGGTGGAGGGGCTGAGCAGGGGGGAGGTCATTCGGGCCTCCCTTCGGGACTTTGGCTGCGCCATCGTGTGTGACAGCTTGGCGCGCTGCGCCCAGCTGGCCGACGAGATCGCCCCGGAGCACCTGGAGATCGTCACCCGGGAGCCGGAGGCGGTGCTGGAGCACATCCACAACGCGGGGGCCGTCTTCCTGGGGGCGTATACCCCCGAGCCCTTGGGGGACTATATGGCGGGGCCGGACCACGTGCTGCCCACCAGTGGGACGGCCCGGTTTTTCTCCCCCCTGTCGGTGGACGCCTTTGTAAAGAAGACCAGCGTGCTGCGCTATGAACGGGCAGAGCTGGAGCGGGTGAGGGAGGAGATCGTCACCCTGGCCCAGGCGGAGGGGCTCACCGCCCACGCCAACTCCATCCAGGTCCGGTTTGAGGAGGGAGCGAGATGAGACGCGCGTCGGTAGAGCGCAAAACCAAGGAGACCCAGATCCGCCTGACCCTCTGCCTGGACGGGGGGGAGGCCCAGGTGGCGACGGGCATCGGCTTCTTTGACCACATGCTCACTGCCCTGGCCTTTTACGCCGGGTTCGGGCTGGAACTCCAGGCGGATGGGGACCTCCATGTGGACGGCCACCACACGGTGGAGGACGTGGGCATCGTGCTGGGCACGGCCTTCCGCCAGGCCCTGGGCGACCGGGTGGGCATCTGCCGCTTTGGCTCTGCTTTCGTGCCCATGGACGAGGCCCTGTGCCTGACGGTGGCCGACTGCTCCAACCGGCCCTTTTTGGTCTTTGACGCGCCCATGCCCCAACCCATGATCGGAGCCTACGACAGCTGCCTGACCAAGGAGTTCATGCGAGCCTTCGCAGTGCAGGGGGGGCTTACCCTCCACCAGAAGTGCCTGTATGGGGAGAACGCTCACCACATCACTGAGGCGCTGTTCAAATCCCTGGGCCTGGCCCTGAAGGACGCCGTCCGCCAGGAGGGCGATGGGGTGAGTTCCACCAAGGGGATGCTGTGAAAAGGATGTGAAGGGGAAATGGATTACACCGCGATTGTAGACTATGGTGTGGGCAATCTGAAAAGCGTGTCCAACGCCCTGTCCTATCTGGGTCAGCAAAGCCGGGTGACCAGCGATGGGATGGAACTGGAGCGGGCGGAGGCCATCATCCTGCCCGGCGTGGGGGCCTTCCCCGACGCGGCGGACAAGCTGCGCCAGGCCGGCTTGGAACAGCCCCTGCTCCGTCAGGTGGGGCGAAAGCCCATCCTTGGCATCTGCCTGGGGATGCAGCTGCTCTTTCAGCAAGGGTTAGAGGGACGGCCCTGCCGGGGGCTTGGGCTGATCGAGGGGCGGGTAGAACCCATCTCCACCCGGTTCAAGCTGCCCCACATCGGCTGGAACAGCCTGCACTTGTCCGGCCCTTGCCCGCTGTTTGACGGGCTGGAGGAGGGGACGCACGTCTACTTTGTCCACTCCTTCCACGGCGTGGCCATCCGGCCTGAGCAGGTGGCGGCCACCACAGACTATGGCCTGCCGGTGACCGCGGCGGTACAGAACGGCCTGGTGTTCGGAACCCAGTTCCACCCCGAGAAGAGCGGAGAGGCGGGACTGCAAATCTTGAAGAATTTTGGAGCGTTGCGCTGATGATCATTTTGCCTGCCATTGACTTAAAGGACGGAAGGGTGGTCCGCCTGTACCGCGGGGACTTTGACACCGCCCACCAGGTGGCCCAGGACCCGCTGGCCACCGCCCGGGATTTTTACGCGGCCGGCGCCCGGTACATCCACATGGTGGACCTGGACGGAGCCCGGGATGGGCGCCGGGCCAACGGCGCCATCGTGGCCCAGGTGGCTCAATTGGGGCTGCGGGTGGAGCTGGGGGGCGGTATCCGCACTATGGAGGACCTGGAGGGGGTGTTTGCCGATGGGGTGGATCGGGCGGTGATCGGCTCGGCCGCCGTGGAGCGCCCAGACTTCGTGGCCCAGGCGGTGGAGCGGTACGGCCCGGAGCGGATCGCAGTGGGCATCGATGCCAAGGGCGGCCTGGTGCGCACGGCGGGCTGGGTGAAAAACTCCGGCTTGGATTACTTGGACTTTGCCCGGGAAATGGAGCGGATAGGCGTTAAGTATATTATCTTTACAGATATTGATACAGACGGGATGTTGGGTGGCCCTGCCCTGGGCAGCCTGCGGCGCTTGCTGGAGGGGGTGTCCTGCCGGGTGACCGCCTCCGGCGGGGTGTCCTGCAATCAGGACATCCGGGACTTAAAGGCGCTGGGCGCCTGGGGGGCCATCATCGGCAAGGCCTACTATGCGGGGGCTTTGGATCTGGCCCAGGCGGTGAAGGACGGTGGGGCGCAATGTTAGCCAAGCGGATCATCCCCTGCCTGGACGTACGGGAGGGCCGGGTGGTCAAAGGGGTCAACTTCGTCAACATTCGGGACGCCGGCGATCCAGTGGAGCTGGCAGCTTACTATTCCGACCAAGGGGCGGATGAGATCGTCTTTCTGGACATCACCGCCACCAGCGACGCCCGGGACACGGTGGCCGACGTGGTGGAGCGCACCGCCGCCCAGGTGTTTGTCCCCCTGACAGTGGGGGGCGGCATCCGTACCCTGGAGGACTTCCAGCGGCTGCTGCGGGCGGGGGCGGACAAGATCTCGGTCAACTCCGCGGCGGTGCGGGACCCGGAGCTTATCGCCCGGGCGGCGGGGCGCTTTGGCTCCCAGTGCGTGGTGCTGGCCATCGACGCCCGACGCCGGCCAGAGGGCTGGTACGAGGTGGTGGTGGCCGGAGGGCGCACGCCCACGGGGCTGGACGCGGTGGAGTGGGCCCGGGAGGGCCAGCGCCTGGGGGCGGGGGAGATCTTGCTGACCTCTATGGACGCCGACGGCACCAAGGCGGGCTTTGACCTGGACATGACCCGGGCGGTGACCCAGGCGGTAGGTATCCCAGTGATCGCCTCTGGAGGCTGCGGCTCCCTGGAGCACTTTGCCCAGGTGTTTGAGCAGACCGGATGCGACGCGGCCCTGGCTGCCAGCCTGTTCCACTTCGGGGAGCTGACCGTCCCCCAGGTGAAGGCGTATTTGCGGGCCAGGAACATTCCCGTGCGGTGAGGGAGGAGGGCGGATATGTTCGACTTAGCGCAACTGTTTCAAAAATCGGAACTGATTCCGGTGATCATCCAGGACGCGGACACTCTCCAGGTGCTGATGCTGGGGTTCACCAACCGGGAGGCGGTGGAGCGCACCCTTCAGACGAAAACGGCCTGGTTCTGGAGCCGGAGCCGGCGGCAGCTGTGGAACAAGGGGGAGAGCAGCGGAAATTTCCTCCATGTGTTGGAAATCAAAACAGATTGCGACACGGATACCCTGCTCTACCTGTGCAAACCGGACGGCCCAACCTGCCACACGGGATCTGTCAGTTGTTTTTTCCGGGAGATTGCGATATAATAGAATCTGTAAGCGAGGTGTGATGACATGGACCAAGTGCTGCACAGCCTGTACCAGGTGGTGCTGGACCGCCGGGCGCACCCCCAGGAGGGCTCCTATACCTGCTACCTGTTTGAGAAGGGGCTGGATAAGATCCTGAAGAAGGTGGGGGAGGAGTGCGCGGAGACCATCATCGCGGCCAAGAATGGGATCGCCTCCGAAACGGTGGGGGAGATCTCCGACCTGATCTACCATTTGATGGTGCTGCTGGCCCAGCAGGGCATCCCCCTGGAGGATGTGTTGGAGGAGCTGGGACGGAGGAGCGAGAAGATCGGAAACCTCAAGCCGATGAAACAGGTGGATCGAGACAGCTAAATCCAAACAATGCGCCATAGGCGCGGGAGGTTATGCATGGAAAACCAAACCAATAACCCGATGAATCCCTACAGCTTTGACAGCAGCTATGCTAACCAGGGCCTGACCCTGAACCGGTATATGTCCAAGACCTTTGGCTGGATGTTTCTGGGGCTGCTGGTCACCTTCGCGGTGGCGTGGGGCATGGCGGCCAGCAACGCGGTGCTCTACCTGTTCTATACCGTGCCCCAGATCACGATCATCCTGCTGATTGCAGAGGTGGCGGTGGTATTGATCTTTTCCGCCCGGATCCACAAGAACTCCGTGGGGACGAGCCGAGTCCTGTTCCTGTTTTACTCCCTGCTGAACGGGGTGGTGTTCTCCGTCTACTTCGTGGTGTTTGACGTGGCCAGCCTGATCGCCATCTTTGGCCTGACGGCGTTGTTCTTTGGCGGCTTTGCCCTGTACGGCCGGTTCACCAAGACCGATCTGTCCCGGCTACGCCCGCTGCTCATCGGCGGGTTGATTTTCCTGGTGGTGGCGTCCCTGCTCAGTCTGCTCATCGACATGAGCGCCATGGAGCGGCTGATCTGCATGGCAGGCATCGTGATCTTCCTGTGCTTCACCGCATACGACACCCAGAAGATCAAGGCCAACTACCAGTATTTCCAGCAAGACGCGGCCATGCTGCAACGGGCGTCCATCTACGCTGCCCTGGAGCTGTACCTGGACTTCATCAACCTGTTCCTGTACCTGTTGCGCTTCCTGGGCAGGAACCGGAACTGACCGGTAACAGAACTGCGCCCGGTCTCATGGCTGGCTTGAGGGAGAACAATTAGGGCCCGCCGGGATGCCGGCGGGCCCAAGCTGGTTTTCTATAAAGCTGTCTGTGGGATTGGGCCTGCCCGGTTGGGTTGTCCCCAGGCGGCCTGCAGCGATATAAAAAAACGCCCCAAACGGGACGAGGTGTCTCTCTGATTGGACTTGGCTTTCCGCTTCACATCAGCGATCGCTGGGGACGGTATGCTCATCAGAGAAGATCAGCTCGTCAATGTCTGTGGGAATGGAACACATGATCTTCATTTCTATCCACCTCCTTACTAAATTACAGTTGTCATTATAGCAAGAAAATTGGGAAATGTCCACCTCTGATTTGTAAACTTTCTATGACAAATTGTGGACAAAATTGTAACGCAAATTTTGCTTGCTTTTTCCACGATCATCAGGTATAATAAACAGGCAATCGCGGGTGTAGTTCAATGGTAGAATGTCAGCTTCCCAAGCTGAACACGAGGGTTCGATTCCCTTCACCCGCTCCAAAAAGGACACGACGTAAGTCGTGTCCTTTTTTTGTGGGTTTCCCAGGGCAAAGGCTCCATCCACCCCGTGGCCTATCCGGACACCGCAATGCTGACCTGTATGAGCTGCCTCTCCTTGTCCAAAGCCCCGATTTCATCGATCAGCCGTTCCTCATAGGCGTTTCCCACAATGGTGAGGCCCTGCTCTTTCACGCATTGCAGCAAGCGCTGATAAACCGGTTCCGTGTCCTCAAAACCGCCCTGTCCGTAAGCGGTCAGGTAGGTTCCTTCCGGCATAAAACCGTTGGAATAGGTCCGCTTTCCAACATGGCAGATAATGTGGCTGGCCCTTGTGGTCTTACCGGCCAGCACATGCTCTTTCTTCACCAAAAAGCCTTCCGGGTATCCCAGGGCAATGCTGTGCTCTTTACACTGCATATAAAACGCCTTCCACAGCTCATCGGGGAGTTCTGACTTTGGATAGTCCAAGGGATCACTGACAAAGATGGGGGTTTCTTCCCTCCGGACCATTTTGATCTCTGAGACCTTCGCGCAAATTCCCGCCTCTAATTTTTCTTTTTTAGCCTTCAGCATCGTTTGGATTTCCTGGAGTTCTTTGATTTTGTCTGAGAGGATCTCCTGCTGATGGGCCAACAGTTGAATGGCATCCTCTGGCGAGGGGGTCTTCATATAGGTTTTAATTTGATTCAGCGGCGTACCAAGCTCCTTTAAGATACTGATCACGGTAATGATGTAAATCTGTTCATGGGAATAGTACCGGTAACCATTTTCCCCGGTATACGCAGGGGAAAACAGGCCGATGCGGTCGTAAAAAATCAGGGCTTTCCGGCTGACCTCGGCTATTTTGGAAAACTCACTGATCGTCAGGTATCCGCTATTTTTCATTTTTTTCAATTATCCCCTTGACTGTATAGTAACTATACAGAGTATACTGTGCACCATCGCGGTTGTCAAGGAGGGTATCAGATGAAGAAATTACTGCGATTTATGAGGCCGCACAGATGGCTGCTGATGGGGGCAATCCTCTGTGTGGTCATCAACAACTTTACGGTTCTGTATTTGCCAAACATTGTCTCACAAGTGATTGACGATGGCGCACTGTCTGGAGATGCGGGCCAAATTTACCGATTGGGCCTGCGTATGCTGCTGGTGGCGGTGGTGGGCGGTATCGCCTACTTACTGTCCGTCACGCTTGCATCCAAAGCAATTTCCCGCTTTGCGCGGGATGTGCGCCGGGCCGCCTTCGTGAAGGTACAAGACTACTCCCTGGATGATATGCAGAAGTTTGGCACATCGTCTCTGGTCATCCGATGTACCAACGACATTGCGGTTATCCAACGCTCGGCGTTGATGGTCATCCTGCAAATGCTCCCGGCGCCCATCATGGCAATCGTCGGGATCGCCATGGGCATCCAGACAGAGCCGATGATGGGCCTGCTGATGGCCGTTATCATTGCGGCTGTCTTTCTGATTGCCTATGGAATCGGGAGCAGGGCGGTGCCCCTGTTCAGGCGGCTGCAAGTCAAAATGGACAACATGACCCGCATCCTGCGGGAGGTATTTACCGGCGTTCGGGTCATCCGGGCGTTCAACCGGCAGCAATATGAAAACAGACGCTTTGGAACGGCTGCGACGGAATACTGGGATATTTCCGTGCGCACCGGCAAAGTTTTCGCCATCCTGCTTCCTACCCTGACTCTGCTTACCAACCTGGGTATCGTCGTGATCCTCTGGTTTGGCGGGGTGGAAACCTCCAGGGGCACGATGGAAATCGGGCAGATATTCGCGTTGATTGAGTATCTGGCAGTCATCCTGTTTACAGGGATCATGGCCATTCTGGTATACATCGAACTGCCGCGGGCCTCTTCCTGCGCCCAGCGTATCAACGAAGTGCTGGAATATACGCCCGAAATTCAGGATCGGGCAAGCGCAGCGCTTCCTGCCGCCAATCTGCGGGCCCACCTGGAGTTTCGCCACGTGACCTTCCGGTATCCCGGCGCGGAGGAGGCGGTGCTCAGCGACCTTTCCTTTACGTCAAAAGCAGGGGAGACAACGGCGATTATAGGCGGCACTGGCTCTGGCAAATCGACCGTTGCAAACCTGATCCCCCGGTTCTTTGAGATTCAAGAAGGCGAGATCTTAATCGACGGGATCAACATCCAGGACTATGCACAAAAGCAACTGCGGGATAAGATCGGGTTTGTCCCGCAAAGAGCGTTCCTATTCCGGGGGACCATCGCGGACAACATTCGATATGGGAAAGAGGACGCCACAGACGGGGAAGTGGAATATGCAGCCACCGTAGCGCAGGCCCATGCCTTTATCTCTGAAAAGCCGGAGCAGTATCAGTCCTTTGTAGCCCAGGGGGGAACCAACCTGTCCGGCGGGCAGAGGCAGCGGGTGGCAATTGCCCGGGCACTGGTGAGAAAACCGGAGATCTATGTGTTTGACGATAGCTTTTCGGCCTTGGATTTCAAGACGGATGCCATGCTGCGCGCGGCGCTGCGGAAGGAAGTAAAAGACGCTACGGTGGTGATTGTGGCGCAGCGCGTCAGCACCATCATGGATGCGGATCGGATCATCGTACTGGATAACGGGCGGGCGGTTGGGGTTGGGACCCATCAGGAATTGATGAAAAACTGCCCGGTCTATCAGCAGATTGCAGCGTCGCAGCTGAGCGAATCGGAATTTGCAGGAGGTGGGGAATCATGAAGAGATCCACGTTGAAGCGGCTTGTGGGCTATTTACTGGACCGGCAGCGGGGGAAGATGGCCGCTGTGCTGATATCAGTCGTGTTGAGCTCCCTGGCGGCGCTGGCCGCGCCCATGGTTTTGGCGGCGGCCATCGACCATATTGCAGAGGGGATCCGCATTGCCATCACAGAGGGCGTCAGCTTTCAGGTGAATCTGGAAACGATGGGCTGGTTTATCACGATCTTGCTGGCGCTGTACCTCTTAAATTTTGCGCTCAAATATTTGGAGCAATACCTGATGGCCTTTATCGCCGAGACGGTCTGCCTGCATCTGCGCAAGGACCTAAGCGATAAAATGAGCCGTATGCCCCTGCGCTTTTATGACTCCACAGAGAAGGGGGAGGTTCTGAGCCGGGCCACCAACGACATCGAAAAAGTGGGCGAGGTGTTGCGGGAAGGGGTGGGGCAGTTTATCACCGCCCTCATCACCATGATTGGCTCCCTTGTGATGATGATCTATATCAGCCCGCTGTTTGCGCTGGTGTCCATTGCAACGATTGCCATTTCAACCGCCATTACCATGTGGGTGACCAAACGGTCCAGGAAAAATTTCTATCACAATCAGGCGGCGCTGGGCCATGTCAACGCCAATATTGAGGAAGCCTTTACAGGGCAGCTGGTGATCAAAGCATTCAGCCGGGAGAAAATGGCCATCCAGGCATTTGAACGGCTGAATGAGGAGATGTGTGAGGCAAGCCACAAGTCCCAGGTATCTATGTTCATCGTTTCCCCGGCGGTGCGCCTCATCAACAGCCTGGGTTACACGGCCATTGCCGTATTGAGCGGGCTTTCCATTTTGCAGGGAAACCTCACAGTGGGTACCGTGCAGGCCTTCATCCAGTACTTAGACAAGGCGGGGGAGCCTTTGATTGAGTGTGCCTTTATCTGGAATATGATGCAGCAGGCGCTCGCCTCCGGTGAGCGTTTCTTCGAGATCATGGACATGGAGGAGGAGCCGTCGGAAGATGGGATCCAGGGTAAGATTCAGGACTTGAAGGGGAATGTGGCCTTTGAGCACGTCCGATTTGGGTATGGGAATGACCGCATCTTGATGCAGGATGTCAACATCCGCCTTAAGGCCGGGGACAAAGTGGCAATCGTCGGCCCGACGGGGGCTGGCAAGACCACGCTGGTAAACCTACTCATGCGTTTTTATGACATACAGGGCGGCAGGATCACCATTGATGGCGTGGATATCCGCTCCATGCGGCGGGCAGATCTGCGCAAAATGTTCGGTATGGTGCTGCAGGACGCCTGGCTGTTCGGGGGGACGATCCGGGAAAACATCGCGTACAGCAAATTTGACGCAACAGAGGAAGAGATCATAGCAGCGTCCAAGGCCGCCCGCACCGACCACTTTATTCGCACCATGCCGGAGGGCTACGACACCGTTCTGGAGGAGGAGGGGACGAACCTCTCCCAAGGGCAGCGCCAGCTCCTCACCATTGCAAGGGTGATCCTGGCCGACCCCGCCTTGCTGATCCTGGATGAGGCGACCTCCAGTGTGGATACCCGTACGGAGCTGGAGATCCAGAAGGCGATGGACCACCTGATGAAGGGCAGGACCAGCTTTATCATCGCCCACAGGCTTTCCACCATTCGGGACGCCGACCTGATTCTCGTTATGAATCACGGCTCCATCCTGGAACAGGGGACCCATCAGGAGCTTTTGAGAAAAAAGGGCCTCTATGAGAGTCTGTATCACAGCCAGTTTGCCCAAGGGAATATTTGATGCGTTCCACCTATCCGTTCCTACTGCCAGACGCAGGAAAGCCCCGCCTTTCGGCGGGGCTTTCCTGTTCGGTTGGGCTGCTTTTCCCTGTGAGGGACATCTGGAAACCAGCACGCTATGTGTTCCATTTCTTCCTTCTTGTAAATATGTTCTGCTTTAAGAAGACCCTCACTTGTCCCTTCAACTTGAGAACTACGCTCTAATCATAGCAAGGGAAAAATCTTATCAGTATAGTTAATTCAGTTGCTATAGGTGCTATAGGCCGCTAGGTCCTGAGCTCAAACAGTCCAGAGTCGTGGCCATGAAGTCTGTCTCTCGGGGGGATAGGCGTTCTGCCCAGGGCTGGCATGATCTGCTGTGTATGGTCCGCCCACTGGCCTGACTCATCGGCTTGGTATGTTATCCATGCAATGAGATGGGGCGTCTGGTGGGCTATGCCGGGGAAAATTTTCGTTTTGCTGATTTTTCACTTGACTTCCCGCGGGGGAGGGGTTTTATAATAGAGGAGAACACACGATCCGCCCCGGGAACCTGATTTCCCCGGGACCGAGCTGAAAAGGAGGAATCGCAATGTCTGAACAAAAGCCCACCCCCGGCCTGGGTGGGGAGCGCTACCTCCCCTATGCCGAGCGCACCGGTGGGGAGTCTGTGGTCTATTTTACCCGAGATCTGTCTGCCCAGGGGCTGCAGCGGATCTACGAGCGGGTGAAGGAGGGCATCACCGGGAAGGTGGCCGTCAAGCTGCACACCGGCGAGCCCAACGGCCCCAACATCATTCCCAGCCCCTGGGTGGAGAGCCTGGTGAAGGCGCAGCTGCCCCAGGCCACCATTGTGGAGACCAACACCTACTATGAAGGGGATCGTTACACCACCCAGCAGCATCGGGAGACCCTGAAGGTCAACGGCTGGACCTTCTGCCCGGTGGATATCCTGGACGAGGACGGGACGGTTGCCTACCCGGTGAAGGGCGGGAAATGGTTCACCGAGATGCACATGGGGAAAAACCTGTCCAACTATGACTCCCTGGTGGTGCTCACCCACTTCAAGGGCCATGCCCAGGGTGGCTTTGGCGGCTCGGCCAAGAACATCGGGATTGGGTGCGCGGACGGTCGGATCGGCAAGGCTATGATCCACACCACCCCCGGATCCGACGATATGTGGGACATCGCCAAGGAGGAGTTCATGGAGCGCATGATGGAGTCGGCCAAGGCGGTGGTGGACCATTTCGGGAAGAACATCTGCTTTGTCAACGTCATGCGCAACATGTCCGTGTCCTGTGACTGCGAGGGGACGGCCGCCGCCCCGGTGGTGACCCCCAATGTGGGCATCCTGGCCTCCCTGGACATCCTGGCGGTGGACCAGGCCTGCGTAGACCTGGTGTACGCCATGACGGAGGAGGACCATAAGGATCTGGTCCAGCGCATGGAGTCCCGCCACGGCCTGCGCCAGCTCACCTACATGAAGGAGTTGGGCATGGGCAACGACCGTTACCGCCTGGTGGACCTGGACCACGGCGACGCGGTCATCACCGCCCAGGAGGCGGTCAAGGACGTGGTGCCGTTCCAGCACACCCACTAAGAAGTTGCCAAATCGGAAATCAAATTTGGCCAAAAAGAAGAGGCCCCAGGCCGCGATCCAGGAGATCGCAGCTCGGGGCCCTTGCCGTATCCTGATGGATTACTGGCTCAGCATGGCCAGGATGGCGGCCTTGGGCTGCACGCCCACCGCCGTATCCACGCTCTTGCCGTCCTTCATCACCACCAGGGTGGGGATGCTCATCACGCCGAATTGGCGGGCCAGCTCCGGTTCCTCGTCCACATTGATCTTGCCCACCTTCACGTTATCCAGCTCCTCAGCGATCTGATCCACCACAGGGGAGAGCATCCGGCACGGGCCGCACCAGGCGGCCCAGAAGTCCAGCAAAACGGTCTGCTTGGCCTGCACGACCTCCTGCTCAAAGTTATTCTTCGTGATCTGAATGACTGACATGCTCAGCAGCTCCTTTTCCGATTTTACATATAGTGTAGCCAACCGGCCATCGTTTGTCTGTGATGAAATCACTGTTGGGTCCGGCTCTGGTTACGCCTGGGAGCCCCTTCCAAAACAGGCCGCTCACTGCTTTAGTATACCGGGTTTCTCCTGTTGAATCAAGCGATTTTTGCACATTTTTTGCTCTTGACGCAGGGGATTTGCTGTGTTAAAATAGCAACGCTTGCCCGCCTGATCAGGGGTGAGGGGGCGCTGGAATAGCTCAGTTGGTAGAGCAGCTGATTCGTAATCAGCAGGTCGCGTGTTCAAGTCACGTTTCCAGCTCCAAAAAAGAGGCGCCAGCCCATGGCTGGCGCCTCTTTTTTGGTTCCGGCGGTGAGGGTGCCGCCGCCTTGGGTAAAATAAAAAATCGCCGGAGCAAAGGGGACTTTGCTCCGGCGATGGTCCGAGTGACAGGACTTGAACCTGCGGCCTCTTGACCCCCAGTCAAGCGCGATACCAAACTTCGCCACACCCGGATCTGACCTTAACATTAGACCGTAGCTATACTACCACAGATTCCGATGGAATGCAAGGGGAAAATGAAAAATTTCAGCCTTGACCAAAGGAGAGAGCAGCCCACCTGGGATCAGGTGGGCTGCTCAGCGAATTGAGAAAAGAGAGGGAGGAGTGTCATTTCAAATGACACATTCAGAATACCAGATGGGGGCGGAAAATGGTGGATAAACTTTGAAGGATGTTTGAATTTTTTATGAATCTGTTGCTCCAGCCCGCTTACACCGGTGGTATAGTAAGCCAGAGGCTGGGCAAGCGGGGAAATGGCCGAAATGGTTTCCTGGGCGGCGTCCAAGCTGATGCCCTGGACCCAATGTTTCCGCTGTCAATATGCCCAACTTTAGGGCGGAGGAGATTCGAATTTATTACATTGAATATATAATATCATAATTTTTAATGGAAACGATAAATTTAGCATATATTTTTACATAAACCCACCAAAAAAATACATGGCAATAAGTTGAAATGGTCGAATTTATATGCTATGATAGCCATAAATCTGATCACAAAACTAATATTAACAAATGAAAAGAAACATTATTAGGCGAGCGCTGATGGAACGGGAACAGGCAAGCAGGTGGCTCCAACGGTGCAGGTGGCGGAGGTGGACCGGCTCTATCTGGTTGTGACCAGATGCCATGGTGTCCAAATTCTCCGGCCGGCATTGGCCACAGGGCTGTGCAGCCCGGGCGCGGTACCTTATGTATGCGGATCCCGTGTATGGTGGAGGGAAGCGAGGTGGGGGGTTCTCCCCTCGCTTCTCAGGCCAACGCGTGAACTTTTGCTCCGAAATTCAGATTGGGAGGAGGGTTGTCGCAATCAAAACAGAAGGGAGGATCGCGGCCAACTTGCTCTGAGGCAAAGGTGGCGCGACGGGATTCTGGATTTTTGGCAGCCCGGCGGCATGGGAGAAGGAACCCAGGCGCAGCCTTCCGCAAGCGAACCCAATGCAAACAGGGATGGATGCTTCTCGTTGACCAGCGAGCTCCAATCGAAATTAGCCCCATTACGCTTGCGGGGGGCTGCCTTTTATCCAAATCAGCCAGAAAGAGTGCAATTCCAATGACTTTCCGTGTCAGTCTATGCAGTGCAATGTGAACCAACCCAACCTATGAATCACCCAGTGTAGCGCGACGAGATCAGACCAACCTGCCTCACAATTGAACCGCGTCTACTCCGCTGTGGAGCAGATGCAATCCCTGAACTTAAAGCCAGCCTGCGAGGTTGGTGATTTTTTTATCCTTCTGTTCGATGAAATCTAATACAATCCAACGATTTACTGCTTTCATACCCGCGCAAACACTCAAAATAAACAAACATCTTTGGATATCCCGGTTCCAATTGCCATCAGAAGGAGAGCGCAGCCCCAAACTTCATCCCAAAGCTCCTGCTGGAGGGAGAGGCTACATGTCTTCCTGGAGTCTCTTCCAACAGGTGGCGCAAAGCAACAGTGGGGCTTCATGCCCATAACCCCATAACGGGGTGACGCCACGGGGCTGAGAGGCGGAGCAACTGTCCATGATAGCAGCAGGAGCGCTGTCCGATCTCGTCGGGCAGCGCTCCTTGCGTATTTTCGGTGTGCTGGGAGGGAGCCCATGGCTCGATTTGGGCGGACCGGGGCTTGCGCGGGAAAGGGGAATGTGATAAAATTTTTCCATCTTTCATGCAAAGGAGCAATCACCATGGATTTTGCCACATTGGCCGCGTAGCGCTATTCCCTTCGCAAGTATAGTGACCGCCCCGTGGAGCAGGAGAAGCTGGACGCCATCCTGGAGACCGGCCGGAATGCCCCCACCGCCCACAACAACCAGCCCCAGAGGATCTTTGTGATCCGCACTCCGGAGGGGCTGGAACGGGTGGACAGTTGCATCCAGTCTCACTTCCGCCCCCCTGTGGTGCTGGTGGTGACCTATGACGCATCCCAATCCTGGAAGCGGGAGAAGGACGGGGCGGACTTCGGCGAGGTGGACGCCGCCATTGTCGCCACCCAGATGATGCTTCAGGCGGCCGACCTGGGGCTGGGCACCACCTATGTGGCCCTGTTTGACCCGGAGAAGCTTCGGGAGGCCTTCCCCGCCATGGCCGGGCTGGAGATCGTTGGCGTGCTGACCCTGGGCTATCCGGCGGAGGGGGCCCGCCCCTCCCGGCTCCACGAGGACCGCAAGCCCCTGGAGGAGCTGGTGCAGTACCTATGAGCGCCCCCGCTCCAGTCGGGGCGGAGGGGCAGGATCAGCTTTGGGCGGCCTGTACCCAGATGGCGGGGCAGGGGGTGGACCGGGTGGTTATCAGCAAGCCGGCCCGCCGGGATGAGCCTTACCGGAAGCTGGTTTTGGAGCGGCGGGAGGGGTACTATCAGCTCTCCCGCTATACCCAGACCCAGGTGTTCCACGGGCAGGTCCCGTTGGACCAACTGGGCCAGGCCTGCTTTGATCTGGCCCAGGGCCGCTACCTCCAGCTCAACGGCTGGGGGGAGGGGGTGGAACATATTCTTCTGCTGTCCAGGAAGGGGCGGTGCACCTACCGGCGCAAGCGGGTGGAGGGCCAGGCCCCGGGCGGGGAGGTACGGGAGGGACACAACCGGGAGAAGCGTTATTTGCTGGAGGAGGGCGTGGCGGCGGCCCCGCTGGTGGACATGGGGATCCTCACCAAGGAGGGGCGGGTGGTGCGGGCTAAGTACGACAAGTTCCGCCAGATCAACCGTTTCCTGGAGCTGCTGGACGATGCGGTGGGAGCGCTGGACGCCAAGCGGCTGAACGTCATCGACTTTGGCTGTGGGAAGTCCTATCTGACCTTCGTGGTGTACGACTACCTCACCCGCCTGAGGGGGATCCAGGCCAACGTGGTGGGTCTGGACCTGAAGGCGGACGTCATCGAGAAGTGTCGTCAGGCTGCGGCGCGGTACGGCTATACCGGCCTGCGCTTTGAGCTGGGGGACATCAACGGCTACCGAGCTCCTTTTGAGGTGGATCTGGTGCTGACGCTGCACGCCTGCGACACCGCCACCGACTACGCTCTGTTCAACGCAGTGAACTGGAAGGCCAAGCTGATCTTCTCCGTGCCCTGCTGCCAGCACGAGCTCAATGGCCAGATCCACACCGACCAGCTGGAGATCCTCACCCGGTACGGCATCGTCAAGGAGCGTTTTTCTGCCCTCGCCACCGACGCCATCCGGGCCAACCTGCTGGAGTACTGCGGCTATAAGACCCAGCTGCTGGAGTTCATCGACCTGGCCCATACCCCCAAGAATTTGCTGATCCGGGCGGTGCGCCGGCCCATGATCCCCAAGGGGATCCGGGAGAAGGCCCTGGCTGAGGCGCAGGCCCTGATGGAGCAGTTCTCCTTTCAGCCCACGATGTACACCCTGCTGGGCCTGTCCCAGGGATAGGGAAACGGGGAGGGCCGCCGCAAGCAAATGCGGCGGCCCTCCCCGTTGGCGTTTTCAGGAGGGGCTGCTGCCCAGCAGATGGGACATATCATACAGCCCAGGGCGGTCCATCTGGGCCAGAAACTTTGCCGCCCGCACCGCGCCGGCGGCAAAGACGTCCCGGCTGGCGGCGTGGTGGCTGATCTCCACCACCTCGTCCAGTCCGGCAAACACCACCGTGTGATCCCCCGCGATGGTGCCCCCCCGCACACAGGAGATGCCGATTTCCTGGGGCTGGCGGGGCCGGCGCACATCGTGCCGGTCGTAGATGTACTCCGGCTCATAGGGCAGAGCCCCGGCGGCGGCGTCAGCCAGCATCAGGGCGGTGCCGCTGGGGGCGTCCACCTTGCGGCGGTGGTGGCGCTCCACGATCTCCACGTCGTACTCCCCGCCCAGTACAGCGGCCGCCCTCTGGACCAGGTCCAGCAGGAGGTTGATTCCCAGGGAGAAGTTGGCCGAGCGGAAGATGGGGATGCGCTGGGCGGCCTGGTGGATCTGCTCCAGGTGTTCCTGGCTGTACCCGGTGGTGGCCAGTACCGCGGGCAGGGAGCGATCCAGGCAGAAGGCCAACAGACCCTCCAGGGCGGAGGGGTGGGAGAAATCCACCAACACGTCGGCCTGAGGGGTGCAGGCGGCAGGGGAGGAAAAGACGGGGAACCCATCCCCAGGCTGGCCCAGCACGTCGATGCCGGCGGCCACCTCCAGCTCTGGATCCAGGGCGCACAGCCCGGCCACCGCCCGGCCCATGTGGCCGTTGCAGCCTGAGAGGATTATCTTTCGCATAGCCGGCTCCTTTACAGCAGACCCATGCGGGCCATCGCCTGGCGCAGGATGTCCAGGTTGTGCTGGGACATCTCGCACAGGGGTAGGCGCAGGGTACCCGGGTCCATGCCCATCAGGTTCATGGCGGTCTTGATGGGGATGGGGTTGACCTCCAGGAACAGCGCGTCGATTAGGTCCATGTACTGAATCTGGAGCTTGGAGGCGGCCTCAAAGTCGTTGTCCAGGCACAGGTGGGTCATCTGGGCCATCACCTCGGGCACGATGTTGGAGGCCACCGAGATCACACCCTTGGCGCCCAATGCCATCATGGGCACCACCTGATCGTCGTTGCCAGACCAGATGTAGAAGTCATCCCCGCACAGGAACCGGGTGTGGGCCAGCAGGGAGAAGTTGCCGGAGGCCTCCTTCACCCCGTTGATCTTGGGGTTCTGGGACAGGTGGCGGTAGGTCTCCGCGGTAAAGGATACGCCGGTGCGGCTGGGCACATTATAGAGGATGATGGGCAGGTCCACACGGTCGGCGATGTACTCATAGTGGCGGATCAGGCCGGTCTGGCTGGCCTTGTTGTAATAGGGGGTGACGTGCAGCAGGGCGTCCGCCCCGGAGTCCTGGGCGTGTTGGGAGAGGTAGACGGCGGCGGAGGTGTCGTTGCTGCCCGCCCCGGCGATGACCTTCACCCGATGGTTCACCCGCTTGACGCAAAACTCCACGGCGGCGATATGCTCCCGAATAGACATGGTGGACGATTCCCCGGTGGTGCCGCACACGCACACCGCGTCCACGCCGGCGGCGATCTGGTTGTCAATCTGGCGGCCAAAGGCGTCATAGTCGATGGCGCCGTGGGCGTGGAACGGGGTGACCAGCGCTGGGCAGGAACCGGTGAACACAGGAGCTCTCATAAAACCACCCTTTCTCATGATCATGCGGGAACATACAGATTTGCCTTAGAACCCTCGCCGGCGCGGGAGGGGTTCACCCGCGGTCCATATACCCCTGGGCGCACAGCAGCTCGGCCAGCAGCACCGCGCCCCCGGCGGCGCCCCGCAGGGTGTTGTGGGACAGGGAGACGAACTTGTAGTCGTACTGGCTGTCCGGGCGCAGCCGGCCGATGGACACCGCCATGCCTCCCTCCAGATCCCGGTCCAGCCTGGCCTGGGGGCGGTCGGGCTGGTCGAAATAGTGCAGGAACTGCTTGGGGGCGGTGGGCAGGCCCAGCTGCTGGGGCAGGCCCTGGAAGGACTGCCAGGCCGCCCGCATCTGATCCATGGAGGGCTTCTCCCGGAAGGTGACGAAGGCGGCGGCGGTGTGCCCGTTGGTCACAGGAACCCGCAGGCATTGGGCGGTGATGTCCGGGGCGTCGGCATTGACGATGACGCCCTCCTCCACCCGGCCCCAGACCTTCCGGGGCTCCTGTTCGCTCTTCTCCTCCTCGCCCCCGATATAGGGGATAAGGTTATCCACCATCTCGGGCCAGGTGTCAAAGTTCTTGCCCGCGCCGGAGATGGCCTGATAGGTGCACACCAGCACCTTCTCGATGCCGAAGGGGCGCAGGGGGGACAGGGCGGGGACATAGCTCTGAATGGAGCAGTTGGACTTGACCGCGATGAAGCCCCGGCGGGTGCCCAGGCGCTGGCGCTGGGCCGGGATGACCTGGAGATGCTCAGGGTTGATCTCGGGGATGACCATGGGCACGTCGGGGGTCCAGCGGTGGGCAGAGTTGTTGGACACCACAGGGCACTCCCGCCGAGCGTAAGCCTCCTCCAGCGCCTGGATCTCCTCCTTGCCCATGTCCACGGCGGAAAAGACAAAGTCCACCATGGATGCGATCCGGTCCACGTCGTCCTGAGCGCTGAGCAGGACCATGTCCCGGGCCTGCTCTGGGATGGGCACGTCCATGGCCCAGCGGCCGGCCACCGCGTCCTCATACCGCTTGCCGGCGGAGCGGGGGCTGGCGGCAATGGCGGCCAGCTGGAACCAGGGGTGGCCGTCCATCAGGGTGACGAACCGCTGACCCACCATGCCGGTGCCGCCAATCACGCCCACTTTGTACTGCTTCATCATCATAACCTCCTACCGCCCGATCAGAAGTCCCAAGATTATAGTTGAAAGAGGGGCGGCCTGTGTACTATAATAGGGGAAACGGCCCTTGCCCCGCAGGGCAGACGCCTATTTTGACCATCATAACATCAACGTGCTAAAGTGTCAATGAAGCGCGGGCCCAGAACTGGGAGAAATGGAGAAGGGTATGCGAAAAAAATTCGTGCAAATTGCGGCCACAGCCCTGTCGGCCGGCCTGTGCCTGTCCCTTGCCCCCGGAGGGGCCCCCCGGGCCCGGGCCGCCGTTGCGGAGGAGCAGGTCATCCGGGTGGGCATCTACTTTGACGGCAGCGTGCTGCCTGGCGTGAACGTGACCAACGCCACAGGATCGGGGTTCCGCCTGGGCTATTACGATGGGGACAACCGGTTCGTGCAGCTGGCCAGCACCGGCCAGGACGACCTGTCGGTGGTCAAGACAGAGAATGTATATTATGTGGACAGCGGGGAATATGCCTCTTACTATGACTATGACGGCGGGGAGCAGCCGGTGGTCATTGGCTGCTACCACTTGCAGCTGCCGGGCAGCTACGACTCCTTTGAGCGGGCCCAGGCGGAGGCCCAGGCCCATTCCGGCGGGTTTGCCGCCTATATCGACGGGGTTTACTACGCCCGGGTGGGCAACTATCCGGACCGGGCGGGGGCGGAGCAGGCCCAGGCCCAGCTGGCTGCCCAGGGGGTGAGCGCCGAGATCCGAGGCACCTCGACCTATGGGGTGAGCGCGGTGCGCACCGGGAGCAACGAGATCCTGTTCCAGTACGATGATCTGGGGGAGGGAACCGGCCTTGGGGTGGAGCCCAACGCCGCCGGGGACCAGGGGGAGGACTACCGCACCCGGTTTCACAACATCGACTGGCGGGGGGGCTTCCGCTTTGATCGGGTGGACGGCGGGGACCTGACCATCGCCAACCTGGTCAGTTTGGGCGACTATGTGAAGGGGGTGGTCCCCCACGAGATGAGCAACGCCTGGCCGCTGGAGGCCCTCAAGGCCCAGGCGGTGTGCGCCCGCACTTACACCCTGACCAACCTGAACCGGCACAGCAGCGGGCACTTTGACCTGTGCAATGAGACCCACTGCCAGGTCTACCTGGGCGTGTACGGGGCGGGAACCAACTCCGACCGGGCGGTGGACGAGACCGCAGGCCAGGTGGCCATCTACAATGGGGAGCTGGCAGAATGCTACTACCACTCCTCCAACGGAGGGGCTACCGAGGGGGTGAATGTGGTGTGGGGTAGCAACCAGAGCGGATACCCCTATCTGGTGGGAGTGGAAGACCCCTATGAGGCGCTGGTGGCCGACCGGATTGACAGCTACGAGTGGACCCGCACGCTGACGGGGGAGCAATTGACACAGATGCTCCACAGCTGGGGATATACCCAGGCCAGCCTGATTGCCGAGGCCCAGGTGAGCCAGTACAGCGAGACGGATAACCCGGCCCAGGTCACCTTCACCGACCAGGATGGGCGCAGTTACACCGTGGCTTCCAGGCGGGTGGTGACCTACTTTGGCCTGCGCTCCTACCGCTATGACTTTGTGGGCGGCAGCCAGCTGCTGGTCAACGGCCAGCCGGTGGATGGCCTGGAGGGGCTGTATGCCGTCGGCGGGGATGGGCAGAGCGCGGCGGTGGGGCAGGGCGCCTACCTCATCACCGGAGACGGAACCGTCCAGCAGGTTTCCGCGGGGAGGGCCGGGTCAGACGGTGCCTTTGTCATCGCCGGCAGTGGCTGGGGCCACAACGTGGGCATGAGCCAGTGGGGGGCCTATGCCCAGGCACTGGAGGGGCGCACGTACCGGGAGATCTTGACGTTCTACTATACAGGCATTACGGTGGGATGAGAGCTTGAACACATCAGACTTTTACTTTGACCTTCCCCAGGAGCTCATCGCCCAGACGCCGCTGGAGCGACGGGATGCCTCCCGCCTGCTGACCCTGGACAGGGCCACGGGGCAGACCAGGCATCTGCACTTTTACGACCTGCCCAGCCTGCTGCGCCCGGGGGATTGCCTGGTGCTCAATGACAGCCGCGTGCTGCCCGCCCGGCTGCTGGGCCGCCGGGAGACGGGGGGCGCCTGCGAGGTGCTGCTGCTCATTGACCGGGGGGACCGGGTGTGGGAGTGCCTGGCGCGGCCGGGCAGAAAGCTGCGGGCCGGCACCAGGCTCAGCTTTGGGGACGGGGCGCTCACCGCCCAGGTGGTGGGCCAGGTGGAGGGGGGTAACCGCCTGATCCGCTTTGACTATGAGGGGATCTTTCTGGAGATCTTGGAGCGGCTGGGGCGTATGCCGCTGCCCCCCTACATCCGGGAGGAGCTCCAGGACGGGGAGCGGTATCAGACGGTCTACTCCCGGGTGACCGGATCTGCCGCCGCCCCCACGGCGGGGCTGCATTTCACCCCCCAGCTGCTGGAGCGGGTGCAGGCCATGGGGGTCCGGGTGTGCTATGTGACCCTCCACGTGGGGTTGGGCACCTTCCGGCCGGTGAAGGCCCAGCAGTTGGAGCAGCACGAGATGCACCGGGAGTACTGCGTCATCCCCCAGGAGACGGCGGACGCCGTCAACCAGACCAAGGCTGCGGGGGGGCGGGTGATCTGTGTGGGCACCACCTCCTGCCGCACCATCGAGAGCTGGGCCGGGGAGGATGGCCGGTTGGAGGCCCGGGCGGGCTGGACGGGGATCTTCATCTACCCCGGCTACCGGTTCAAGGTGCTGGATGGGCTGATCACCAACTTCCACCTGCCTGAGTCCACCCTGATCATGTTGGTGTCCGCCCTGGCCGGACGGGAGCGGGTGCTGGACGCCTATCGGGAGGCGGTGGAGGCGCGTTACCGGTTCTTCTCCTTTGGGGACGCGATGTTCATCTCCTAAAGCCCGTAGATTAGAATCATCTGAGGATGTGAGCCATGTTTGAAGTGAGAAAGACCGAGGGAAAAGCCCGCTTGGGGGTGTTTACCTGCGCCCATGGCAGGGTGGACACCCCGGTGTTCATGAACGTGGGCACCCAGGGGGCCATCAAGGGGGCGGTGTCCGCCCACGACCTGAAAGAGATTGGCTGCCAGGTGGAGCTGTCCAACACCTACCACCTCCACCTGCGCCCGGGGGACGATGTGGTTCGGGCCATGGGTGGGCTGCACCGCTTCATGGACTGGGAGGGCCCCATCCTCACCGACTCAGGTGGGTTCCAAGTGTTCTCCCTGGCGGGCCTTCGCAGCATCACCGAGGAGGGAGTCACCTTCGCCTCCCACATCGACGGGCACAAGCTCTTTATGGGGCCGGAAGAGTCCATGCGCATCCAGTCCAACCTGGGCAGCGACATCGCCATGGCCTTTGATGAGTGCGTGGCCAACCCCGCCCAGTACGACTATGCCAAGGCCTCCTGCGCGCGCACCCTGCGCTGGCTGGAGCGCTGTAAGGCAGAGCATGACAGGCTAAATGCCTTGCCGGATTGTATCAACCCGGGCCAGCTGCTCTTTGGCATCAACCAGGGGGCCACCTTTCCAGACCTGCGGGTCTGGCATATGCAGGAGACGGCCAAGATCCCCTGCGACGGCTACGCCATCGGGGGGCTGGCGGTGGGGGAGCCCACTGAAGTGATGTATGAGATCATCGAGGCGGTGGAGCCCCATATGCCGGCGGACAAGCCCCGGTATCTCATGGGGGTGGGCACGCCCGCCAACTTGATCGAGGGTGTGGCCCGGGGGATCGACTTCTTCGACTGTGTCATGCCCGCCCGCAACGCCCGCCACGGCAAGCTGTTCACCTGGAAGGGCTGGCTGAACCTGAAGAATGAGGCGTATAAGCTGGATGAGCGGCCCGTCGACCCGGACTGCCGCTGCCCGGCCTGCCGGAGCTTCAGCCGGGCCTACCTGCGCCACCTGTTTGTGGCCGGAGAGATGCTGGCCATGCGCCTGGCGGTGCTGCACAACCTGTACTTCTACAACCAGCTGATGGGGCGCATCCGCCAGGCGCTGGAGCAGGGGGAGTTTGCGGCCTTCCGCCGGCAATATGCCCCGCTTCTGGCCCAGCGGGCCCAGCCCTAACGGCGCCCTGGAGGGCGCGCGGAAAAAAGGGCTTGTGTTTCTGGCCGGAGACGGCTATAATAACCTTAATCTTCCGCCTGGATGGGGCGGGAAGCACACCTTGATTCTCACATTGATACTGGAGGAAGCGCTGATGACGCCGTTTTACATCCACACCTTGGCCCTGAGTTCAGGGACGAACAGCTTGGGCACTTTTGGAAGTACGCTCGTGATGATCCTGCTGATGGTCGCCGTATTCTACTTCTTTATCATTCGGCCGGAGGGCAAAAAGAAGAAGGCGGCTCAATCTATGCGGGACAGCCTGAAGGTGGGCGACGAGATCACCACCATCGGCGGCATCGTAGGCACCGTCTGCGCGGTGAAGGAGGCCACCGTGGTCGTTGAGACGGGTGCGGACCGGGTGCGGATTGAGTTCACCCGGTGGGCCATCTCCAGCAAGGGCACCCAGCGGGAGCAGAACGCCGCTCCGGAGCAAGAGCAGGAGCGCAAGGAGGGCGTCAAGAAGGGCAAGGACGGGGAGAAGGACGGGAAGTGACCGGTCTGCCGTCAGCGCGGATTTGGGAAGATATCCCTGCATGACAAGCACCCCTTTGGCATATGGTTGTATCAGCCGTATGAAAGGGGTGCTTTTATGCGTAGAGGGGAAGGAATGGAGCCTAAGGCGGTGCATATGACGCTGGGGGTGCTGCTGGGCGGGCTGCTGGCGCTGGGGGTGGAGCTGATCCTGCTGCTACTGGGAGCCATGGCCATCTCCAACGGGATCGTCAAGCAGGACGCGGCCCTCCAGCTCACGGCGGCCGCCTGCGTGATCGGCTGCCTGGCGGGAGGGCGGCTGGCCTGCGCCTGGTGGCCGTCCCGGCGTCTGCTGGCGGGACTGGCCGCCGGCGGGGTGTGCTTCCTGCTGATCTTGGCGGTGGGGCTTTTGTGGGGCGGGGAGCTGTCCCTGGGCCTGCAGGCGCTGATCGAACTGGCCGGCTGCCTGTGTGGCGGGGCGATTGCGGGTCTGCTGTGCCGGGGGAAAAAGCGTCGGAAAAAGGGAGGGAGTCGAGCCCGATAGGACCTGGCGGATCGGGGCCGTGCCCCCCTTGACAAACGACGGCAAAGTCTCTATAATGCCATAGCACTACCATAGAACCGCAGGATTTGAGACGTTCCATGCCGCATGGCGTGGCATTCCATCTGAATCTGCCAAGTGGAAAGGGATGTGAACATGGCAAAAGAGTACAAGCTGAGCGCCACGCGTCTGGAGGAGCTGAAGGACGAGCTCAGCTATTTGAAAACAGTCCGGGAGCGGGAGGTGGCCGATCAGATTAAGGAGGCCCGCTCCTTCGGCGACCTGTCGGAGAACAGCGAGTATGACGAGGCCAAGAACGAGCAGGGAAAGCTCTACTCCCGCATCGCGGAGATCGAGAACATTTTGGCCAACTGCTCTGTCATCGAGCAGGAGCCCACCGACACCAACGCCGTGCAGCTGGGCAGCCGGATCACCGTGGAGGACCTGGAGCTGGGCAATCAGGAGCACTACCAGGTGGTGGGCTCCCAGGAGGCCGACCCCATGAACGGCCGGATCTCAGAGGAGTCCCCTTTCGGACGGGCCCTGCTGGGCAAGTCGGTGGGGGAGACCGTGGTGGTGGAGGCCCCTGCGGGGAACGTGGAGTATAAGGTGCTGGACATCCAGCGCTGAAGCTGACGGTCACAAAAGAAGAAGGGAAGGAAGCGCTATGTCCGAGCACAGGCCCGATCCGACCAGCCAAGGGGAGCCCTCCCTGCCCGAGCTGCTGCAGATCCGCAGAGATAAGCTGGAGCAGCTGCGCGCGGAGGGAGAGGATCCCTTTACCCAGACCAGGTATGACGTGACCCACCACAGCGACCAGGTGAAGGAGGATTTCCAGCAGCTGGAAGGGCAGCGGGTGCGCCTGGCCGGTCGGCTGATGAGCAAGCGGGGGATGGGCAAGGCGGTATTCGCAGACCTGCAGGACGGCGGCGGCCGCATCCAGCTGTACGTGCGCATTGACGACGTGGGGGAGCAGGCGCTGGCCGCCTTTAAGAAGTATGACATCGGGGACCTCGTCGGGGTGGACGGGGAGGTGTTCCGCACCCAGCGGGGGGAGATCTCCATCAAGGCGGCGGTCATCACCCTGCTGGCCAAGTCCCTGTTGCCCCTGCCGGAAAAGTTTCACGGCCTGACCGACGTGGAGACCCGCTGCCGGCAGCGGTATGTGGACCTGATCGTCAACCCGGAGGTGCGCCGCACCTTTGAGGTGCGCTCCAAGTTCATCAAGCACATTCGGGACTTCCTGGACGCGCGGGGCTACATGGAGGTGGAGACCCCGGTGCTCAACACCATCTCCGGGGGGGCCACCGCCCGGCCCTTCATCACCCACCACAACACCCTGGACATTGATATGTACCTGCGTATCGCCACCGAGCTGCATTTGAAGCGTCTGGTGGTGGGCGGCCTGGAGCGGGTGTATGAAATTGGCCGCATCTTCCGCAATGAGGGGATGGACACCAAGCACAACCCTGAGTTTACCTCGGTGGAGCTGTATCAGGCCTATGCCGACTTTCACGACATGATGGACCTGTTTGAGCAGCTGCTCTCCTCGGCGGCCCAGAAGATCCTGGGCAGCTACCAGCTGGAGTGGCAGGGTAAGGCGCTGGACCTGACCCCGGGCTGGCCCAGGCTGACCATGGCCGAAGCGGTGCTGCAGTATACGGGGCTGGACTTTATGGCGGTGTCCGACGATGCCCAGGCGGTGGCCATGGCCAAGTCTGCGGGAGTGGAGCTGCCTGCTACAGCTCCCGCCACCTGGGGCAACGCTCTGTACGAAGTCTTTGACCAAAAGGTGGAGGAGCACCTGGTGCAGCCCACCTTCATCACTATGCATCCGGTGGATGTGTCGCCTTTGGCCAAGCGCTCTGTAAAGGATCCAAGGCTGACAGAGCGGTTTGAGCTGTTCATCTGCTGCAATGAGATGGGCAACGCCTTTTCCGAGCTCAACGACCCTGTCGACCAGCGCCAGCGTTTCCAGCGTCAGGCGCAGCTCCGGGCGGGGGGCGACGAGGAGGCGGGCATGATGGACGAGGACTACCTCACCGCCCTGGAATACGGTTTGCCCCCCACCGGCGGGCTGGGCATCGGCATCGACCGGTGCGTGATGATGCTCACCAACAACGACTCCATCCGGGAAGTGCTGCTCTTCCCCACTATGAAACCATTGGACTGACTGCCAAGGGCATACCGGCGGCTGCTGGCCGACCGGTATGCCTTTGCGTGTCCAGAATGAGGTGACACTTTTGACGTCCAGAGTAAAGCGGCGGCGAGTGCTGCGTGCCGCCCAAGTGGTAGCCATCTCCTTTGCCGCGGTAATCCTGTGCGGGACCTTGCTGCTGATGCTGCCCATTGCCTCGGTGTCAGGGCAGAGCTGCGGGCCCATGACGGCGCTGTTTACCGCCACCTCGGCCACCTGCGTCACCGGCCTGATCCTGGTGGACACCTTGTCGGCCTGGACGCTATTTGGCCAGGTGGTCATCCTGGCGATGATCCAGCTGGGGGGGCTGGGGTTCATGACGGTGATCTTTCTGATGGCCATGATGGTCAAGCGGAAGCTGTCCCTCAGCCAGCGGCTGATGGCCGCGTCCAACTTTAACCTGAATGACATGGGGGATGTGAGCCGTCTGGTGCGTGGCGCGCTGAAGACCACCTTCGCCTTTGAGGGGGCAGGGGCACTGATCCTGACGGTGTGCTTTTGGCCTCGGTTCGGGGCACAGGCCCTTTGGAAGGGGATCTTCACCTCCATATCCGCCTTTTGTAACGCCGGCTTTGACATCTTCGGCACGGAGAAGATCGGCAGTCTGTCCACCTATGACGACAACCCGGTGGTGCTGCTCACCGTGGCCGCCCTCATCGTCTGCGGCGGCCTGGGCTTCTTCGTCTGGGAGGAGATCAAGCGCCGGCGCAGGTGGAAGTTCCTGTCCCTGTACAGTAAGATGGTCTTGCTCCTGACCGGCTTCCTGCTGGCGTTTGGCGCGGCCTTCTTTCTGCTCAGCGAGTACGATAACGGGGGGACTATGGCCTCCATGCCCTTTGGACAGAGCCTGCTCAACGCCCTGTTCCAGTCGGCCACCCTGCGCACGGCCGGCTTCTACTCGATCAGCCAGGGGGCGCTCACCGACGTGTCCCTTGTGATGTGCATCCTGCTGATGCTCACCGGAGGTTCCTCAGGCTCCTGCGCCGGAGGATTGAAAACAGGGACGGTGGGGGTGCTGCTGCTGTCGCTGCGCTCAGGGCTGCGGGGCCGGGAGACGGTGAGCGTGCGGGGGCGCACCATCCCTCAGCAGAAGGTGCTCTCGGCGGTGACGCTGCTGCTGGTAGTTGGCATCCTGTTTTTGGCCGCGTCCATCTCCATTGCGGTGCTGGACGGCGTCCCCTATCTGGCGGCCGCCTATGAAACGGCGTCAGCTATGGCCACGGTGGGGGTGACCACCGGCATTACCCCGGGGCTGGGCAGCGCCTCCCATATCATTCTGATCCTGCTGATGTACCTAGGCCGGGTTGGCTTTGTGTCCTTCTCCCTGGCCTTCCTGGCGCAAGACCCGGCCAAGAGCAAGATCTGCTATCCCGAGACCAACGTGATGATCGGATAAGTTCCAGCGCGATGGACAATGGGGCGCTTGGTGGAACAAAATGAGTGGAGGTCAATGATGAAAAACTTTATCGTGATTGGGTTGGGCCGTTTTGGAACCGCTGTGGCCCGGGAGCTGTACAGCGTGGGCAAGGACGTGCTGGCTATGGACGTCAAAGCGGAGAACGTGCAGAACATCGCCGACCATGTGACCCACGCAGTCACCGGGGACGGCCGGGATCCCGCAGTGCTCCAGGCCATTGGGGTGCAGGACTATGACTGCGCCGTGGTCACCGTGGGGGACGATGTGGGCAGCAGCGCGCTGATCACCATGCGCCTAAAGGAGGCCGGGGTACCCAAGGTGATCTGCAAGGCCCAGAGCCATGTGCACCAACGCCTGCTGGAGAAGATCGGGGCCGACCTTGTGGTGTTCCCCGAGCACGAGATGGGCATCAAGACGGCCCAAGGGCTGGCCCGGTCCAACATTTTAAACTTTATCGACCTGTCCCCGGAGTTTGCCATTGTGGAGGTGGACATCCCCTCCAGTTGGGTGCAGCACACCATCCGGGAGCTGGATGTGCGGGCCAAGTGCAAGGTCAACGTCATCGCGGTGCGCCGGGGCAGTGAGTTCCATGTGGCCCCTGGGGCGGACTGGGTTCTGACCGAAGGGGACAAATTGATCGTTTTGGGCAAAGACGCGGACATCAGCACCCTGTGCGGGAAGTGAGCCCGGAGCGGATCACCAGCCGGAGCAATCCGCTCGCCGTCCGGGTGCGGCGGCTGCGGGACCGGCGGTCGGAGCGCCGGCAGGAGGGGGTGTTGCTGGGGGAGGGGCCAAAGCTGCTCCAGGAGGCCCTGCGGTGGGGGGCGCGGCTGGAGGCGGTGCTCTTTACCCCAGGCGTATCCTTGCCAGGGCTGCCCCCCCAGGTCCGGCAGGTGGAGGTGCCGGAGTCGCTGATGGCATCCCTGTCGGACACCAAGAGCGCCCAGGGGATCCTGTTCTTGGCCCAGGGCGAGCTGGGCCCGCTGCCACAGCAGCCCTCCGGAGACCGATATCTGTTGCTGGACGGGGTACAGGACCCAGGCAACGTGGGGGCCATCTGGCGCACGGCAGACGCCTTTGGGGCGGATGGGATGATCCTGTGCAACGCCTGTGCCGACCCCTGGAGCCCCAAGACGGTGCGGGCTACTATGGGGGCGGTGTTCCGCCTGCCGGTGTATGAGGATACGCTGGAAGGGGCAGCGGACAAGCTGTCCCGGGCTGGGATCCCCCTGTATGCCGCCGCCCTGACAGACTGCTGCCAGGACGTGCGCCAGGCCCGGCTGGAACGGGCGGCAGTGATCATCGGCAGCGAGGGCCGGGGGGTGTCTCCCCAGGGGCTGGCGCTGTGCCGGGGGGGCATCCGCATCCCCATGCGCGGGCGGTGTGAGTCGCTCAACGCGGCGGTGGCTGCGGCGGTGGTGCTGTGGGAGATGGGCAGGGCAGGGCTGCCCGGCCCGCAAGAGTGCGGTGGAGGGGAGCTGGGGGCATGGCAAACCTGAAATATTGGCTGTGGCTGACCACGCGCCAGGGGCTGTCCGGCCAGCAGATGACGGCGGTGCTCCGCCACTTCGGCTCGCCTGAGAGGGCCTACTTTGCCGATCCGGGAGAGTACCGCCTGGTGGAGGGGCTGACCCAGGGGGCGGCCCAGGCGCTGGGGGACAAGTCCCTGGCCCAGGCCGACCGCATCCTGGGCGACTGCGACCGGCTGGGCATTCAGATCCTGACCCTTCAGGACGCCCTGTATCCCGAGCGGCTGGCCGCCATCCACCAGCCCCCGCCGGTGCTGTATTGGAAGGGCAGGCCCATCGCCTTTGACGAGGAGGCGGCCATCGCCGTGGTGGGCACTCGGTCGGCCACCCCCTATGGGGTGCGCGCGGCCACCCAGCTGGCCATGGACCTGGCCAGGCGGGGAGCGCTGCTGGTGTCCGGCATCGCCGAGGGGATCGACGCTGCCGCGGTGCGGGGCGCGCTTCAGGCGGGCGGGACAGTGGCGTCCGTGCTGGCCGGGGGCATTGACATGATCTATCCCAAGGAGAACCGCTGCCTGTTTGAGGACGTGGCCGCCTCCGGGGCGCTGATCTCGGAAAACCCGCCGGGGACGGAGCCCCGGGGGCCGCTGTTTCCCGTGCGCAACCGGATCATCAGTGGACTGTGCGTAGGGGTGGTGGCGGTGGAGAGCCCCCGCTACGGCGGAACGATGCACACCGTGGGCCATGCCCTGGAGCAGGATCGGGAGGTGTTTGCCCTGCCCGGCCCCTGGGACGCGCCGGCCAGCGAGGGAACCAACCGGCTGATCCAGGAGGGGGCGGCCAAATTGATCCTCAGGGGGGAGGACGTGCTGTGTGAGTTTGCCCACCGTTTTCCACAGCGGCTGGACCGCCGGGCGGGGCTGTCCCCCGAGGCGGCCCGCCAGCGCCTGGAGGGTATCCAGAGCGGCCAGGTCCAGCGCCAACCCCCAAAGCCCCAGACTAGCCGGGAGGAGAAAAAAGAGGTTGACATCCCCCCTGGGGAGGCATATATTGACTGGAAGGAATGTCAAGAAAAACTGACCGACGATCAGCAGACTGTGCTGCGCGCCCTGGAGCAGGGAGCCCGGAAGGCGGACGACGTGGTGGAGCAGACCCAGCTGCCAGTGCGCCGGGTGCTGTCCGCGCTGACCATCCTCCAAGTACAGGGCTATGTGCGGGAGGAGAGGGGCAAGCGCTTCTGCTTGGCGGTCAGATGGAAGACGGAGTAAGGGATCATTTATGGCAAAGAAGAATTTAGTGATTGTGGAGTCGCCGGCCAAGGCCAAGACCATCGGGAAGTACCTGGGGCCTGACTTTCAGGTCAAGGCCTCCATGGGCCATGTACGGGACCTGCCCAAGAGCAAGCTGGGGGTGGACCTGACTAGCTTTGAGCCGGACTATCAGGATATCCAGTCCAAAGAGGACACCCTGGCCGAGCTGCGCCGGGCGGCCAAGGGCAGCCAGACGGTCTACCTGGCCACCGACCCGGACCGGGAGGGGGAGGCCATTTCCTGGCACCTCCAGTCTGTGCTGGGGGTGCCCCAGGAAAAGACCTGCCGGGTCACCTTTAACGAGATTACCCGGAAGGTGGTCACCGATTCCATCGCCCACCCCCGGCAGATCGACCAGAACCTGGTGGACGCCCAGCAGGCCCGCCGGGTGCTGGACCGGATCGTGGGCTATCAGCTCTCCCCGCTGCTGTGGAAGAAGATCCGGCGGGGGCTGTCCGCCGGCCGGGTGCAGTCGGTGGCCACCCGCCTGGTGGTGGAGCGGGAGGAGGAGATCCGGGCCTTCCAGCCCAAGGAGTACTGGACCATCACCGCCGACCTGGCCCGCATCGCCCCGAACCTGGGCGGGTTTCAGGCGGAGTTTTACGGCCGGGGCAAGCGGATGGAGCTGGGCAGCAAGGCAGAGGCGGACGAGGTGTCCAATGCTATAAAGGAATCTGCCTTTCAGGTGACTGCCGTCAAACGCCAGGATAAGAACCGCAACCCCGCACCTCCCTTCATCACCTCCACCTTGCAGCAGGAGGCCTCTCGCAAGCTGAACATGACCCCCCGGCGCACCATGTCGGTGGCCCAGCAGCTTTATGAAGGGGTGGACATTGAAGGGGAGGGCACCGTGGGCCTGATCACCTATATGCGTACCGACTCCCTGCGCCTGTCCGAGGAGGCGCTGGCGGCGGCCAAAACCTTCATCGTGGGCCGCTATGGGACGCGTTACTACCCCGAAAAGACCCGGCGCTTCAAGGCCAAGGGCAACGCCCAGGACGCCCATGAGGCCATCCGCCCCTCTGATGTGAACCTGACGCCTGAGCAGATCAAGAAGGACTTGACGGGGGAGCAGTACCGGCTATATAAGCTGATCTGGAGCCGTTTTCTGGCCTGCCAGATGGCGGCGGCGGTGTATGACAGCGTGTCCATCGAGGTGGAGTCGGCGGGCTATCAGTTCCGAGCCACCCACTCGTCCATCAAGTTCAATGGTTTTACCGCGGTCTACGAAGAGAGCCGGGATGACGAGGAGGACGCGCCCCAATCCCCCCTGCCCGACCTGAAGGAGGGGGAGGAGCTGCGGCTGCAGGGAATGGAGAGCATCCAGCACTTCACCCAGCCCCCCGCCCGCTACACCGAGGCCACCCTCATCCGCGCCCTGGAGGAGCGGGGGATTGGCCGTCCGTCCACCTACGCCCCCACCATCTCCACCATCACCGACCGGGAGTATGTGGTCAAGGAGGGACGGCATCTGCGCCCCACCCCGCTGGGGGAGGTGGTCACGGGTCTGATGAAGGATAAGTTCCCCGACATTGTGGACCCTGACTTCACCGCCCAGATGGAGGGGGAGCTGGACAAGGTGGAGTCGGGCCAGGTGCGCTGGAAGCAGCTGCTGGGCGACTTCTACAAGGACTTTTCCGCCGAGCTGGAGCGGGCGGAGCGGGACTTGGATGGCGAGCGCATCAAGGTGCCCGACGAGGTGACGGAGGAGATCTGCCCCCAATGCGGGCGCAACCTGGTGGTGAAGTCGGGGCGGTTCGGCCGCTTTTTGGCCTGTCCCGGCTGGCCGGAGTGCACCTTCACCATGCCGCTGGTGGTGGAGATGCCGGGTAAGTGCCCCAAGTGCGGCGCCCGACTGGTCAAGCGCACCGGCGTGAGCAAGCGCACGGGCAAACAGTACACCTACTACTGCTGTGAGCATCTGAACAGCAAGGATGAATCCCGGCGGTGCGACTTTATGACCTGGGACGTGCCGGTCAAGGACAACTGCCCGGTGTGCGGCCAAACCATGTTCAAAAAGTCCGGGCGGGGGTTCAAGCGCCCCTTCTGCATCAATCCGGACTGCGCCAACTTCACTCCCGAAGAGAAGCGGGGCGGCTATGTAAAGAAGGAGACGCAAGCTGCCGGGGAGAGCGAAGCCGGGCAGAAGGACGCGGCGGCGCCCAAGGCCGCAGCTAGAAAGACCGCGTCCAAAACCGCAGCAAAAAAGACGGCATCGAAGCGGACAACAGCCAAGAAAGCCACCCCGAAAAAGGCCAAGGCCAAAAAGGCGGAAGGCGGCGGGGAGGAGTTGTAAAGGCTATATGTTAGAGAAGATCAAGCCTGTGACTGTGATTGGGGCCGGGCTGGCGGGCTGCGAGGCGGCCTGGCAGCTGGCCCAGAGGGGAATCCCCGTCACCCTGCGGGAGATGAAGCCCCGGAAGATGACCCCCGCCCACCACAGCGGGGATTTTGCCGAGCTTGTGTGCTCCAACTCCCTGCGCTCCGACCAGCTGGAGAACGCGGTGGGGCTGCTCAAGCAGGAGATGAGGCTGTGCGGCTCGCTCATCCTGGCCTGCGCCGACCAAACCCGGGTGGAGGCAGGGGGCGCGCTGGCGGTAGACCGGACGGGCTTTTCCCAGGCGGTCACCCAGGCGGTGCGGCAGCACCCGGGCATCACCGTGGAGGAGGGGGAGGTGACGGCCATCCCCGAGGGGGAGGTGGTCATCTCCACCGGCCCGCTCACCTCGGACGGTCTGTCCGCGGCCATCGCCCAGCTCTTCCCGGACAGCCGCTACCTGAATTTCTATGACGCGGCCGCCCCTATCGTCACCTTTGAGAGCGTGGACATGGACCGGGCCTGGTTTGGCTCCCGGTACGGCAAGGGGGGCGAGGATTACATCAACTGCCCCATGAGCCGGGAGGAGTACCTGGCCTTCTGGCAGCAGCTGTGCCAGGCGGAACAGGCCCCGGTGCACGGCTTTGAGGACGACCGGGTATTTGAGGGGTGTATGCCGGTGGAGGTCATGGCCCGCCGGGGGGAGCAGACCCTGTGCTTTGGCCCTCTCAAGCCCAGGGGGCTGACCGATCCCCGGACTGGGCGGGAGCCTTACGCGGTGGTGCAGCTGCGCCGGGACAACGCCCAGGGCACGCTGTACAACCTGGTGGGCTTTCAGACCCATCTGAAGTGGGGGGAGCAGAAGCGGGTATTCTCCATGATCCCCGCTCTGCGCCAGGCCCAGTATGTGCGCTACGGGGTGATGCACCGCAACACCTACCTGGACTCCCCTCGGCTGCTGGACCGCTACTACCGGGTGCGGGGCAAGGAGCGCATCGTGTTCGCCGGCCAGATCACCGGGGTGGAGGGCTATGTGGAGTCGGCCGCCTCTGGGCTTCTGGCCGGGGTGGAGCTGGCCCACCGGCTGCTGGGGCTGCCCGCCGTGGACTTTCCACGGCAGACCGCCATCGGCGCGCTGGCCCTATATGTGAGCGATCAGAGCGTGGGGGAGTTTCAGCCCATGAACATCAATTTCGGGCTTCTGCCCGCCCTGGACCAAAAGGTCAAGGGCAAGCGAAACCGCGGCGCGCTGCTGGCCAGCCGCTCACTGGAGCTGGTGGATGGGCTGCGGGAGACGCTTTCACGTGTGGAGGGAGGCTGATTCTTTGTGAAGATCATTGTGGACGCCATGGGTGGGGATAACGCTCCCCAGGCCCCGGTGCGGGGGGCACTCCAGGCCATTGAGGAGCTGGGGGCGGAGGTGATCCTGGTAGGCCGGGGGGAGGAGATCCTCTCCGCGCTCCATGCCGACGGCATTGCCGAGCTGCCCGCGGGGCTGGAGATCACCCACGCCGACCAGGTGGTGGAGATGTGCGACAACCCTGCCACCGCCTTTAAGGAGAAGAAGGACTCGTCGCTGACGGTGGGGCTGACCTTGCTCAAGGAAGGGGTGGGGGACGCCTTTGTTTCGGCGGGGTCCACCGGCGCGCTACTGGCCGGGGCCACCTTGCTGGCCAAGCGCATCCGGGGCATCCGCCGGGCGGCGCTGGCTCCGGTGGTGCCCACGGGGAAGGGGGGCGCGGTGCTCATCGACTGTGGAGCCACGGTGGAGTGCACCCCGGAGTTTCTGCTCCAGTTCGCCTTCATGGGCAGCTACTATGCCGAGCGGGTGCTGGGCAGACCCGAGCCCAAGGTGGGCCTGCTGAACATTGGCGCAGAGCCCTCCAAGGGAGGCGAGCTGCAGCAGCAGGCTTACGCGCTGCTGCAAAAGGCCGGCGGGGAAGGACGCATCAACTTTGTGGGCAATGTGGAGGCTCGGGAGGCGGTGGAGGGGGCCGTGGACGTGATCGTGTCTGACGGCTACGCGGGCAATATCTTCCTCAAGACCATGGAGGGCGCCGGGCGGTTTCTGGGCCGGGAGGTCAAGAAGCTGTTTTTGAAGAGCCTGAAGACCAAGCTGGCCGGCCTGCTGGTGCGCAAGGAACTGGGCCAGTTTAAGCGGATGATGAGCGCCGACGAGGTGGGGGGCACCGCCCTGTTGGGCATCTCCCGGCCGGTGATCAAGGCCCATGGCTCCTCCGACGCCTATGCCCTGCGCAACGCCATCCGCCAGGCTATGGATTTTTGTAAGGCGGGGATCATCGAGGACATTGTGGAGAACATCTCGTATATGCGCCTGCCTACGCGTGCGGCCGGAGAGGGCTCCATCCAGGAGCAAGATCAGCAAATGGAAGCAAAAAACTATTGACAGCAGGGAAGATTCTTCCTATGATGGTCTCAAAGCTTATGCCAAAGGAGCTGCGTAAACCATGTTTGAAAAATTGTGTGCGCTGATCGCCGAACAGTTTGGGGTGGATGCGGACACCGTCACTGCCGAAACCGCCTTTGTGGGCGACCTGGGGGCGGATTCCGTGGATCTGGTGGATCTGTCCATGGCGCTGGAGGAGGAGTTCGGCCTGGAGGAGATGGAGGAGGAGGACATGAGTTCCATCACCACCGTGGGTGAACTCTATAAGTATCTGCAGGAGCATCTGGACATCTGAACGGAGCGCATAACGGAAGCCTCGCGCGTGCGGGGCTTCCGTTTTCAAAGGAGATCTTGAGATGAAAAAATTAGAGAACAAGCTGGGTTATCGTTTCCGGGACGCCGGGCTGCTGGAGCACGCCCTCACCCACAGCTCCTACGCCAACGAGCACCGGGCCGCCGGGATCACCAGCAACGAGCGGCTGGAGTTCCTGGGGGACTCGGTGCTGGGGCTGGTGGTGGCCGAGTACCTGTTTCGCACCCACCCGGATATGCCGGAGGGGGAGCTGACCCGCACCCGGGCCGCCCTGGTGTGCGAGGACAGCCTGCATGAGGTGGCCCGCACCCTGGGGCTGGGGGCCTATCTGCGCCTGGGCAAGGGGGAGGACTCCGGCGGGGGGCGCAGCCGGCCGTCCATCCTGGCCGACGCAGTGGAGGCCACCTTGGCGGCGGTCTACCTGGATGGGGGATTTGACGCGGCCCGGGGCATTGTGCAAAACTTCATCCTGAACAAGGAGCGGGAGAAGGCGGTAGACCGGGACTACAAGACCGGCCTACAAGAGCGGGTGCAGCGCACGCCAGGCCGGCGGGTTGGGTACCGCCTGGTGGAGGAGATCGGGCCCGACCACGACCGGGTGTTCGTCATGGAAGTGACGGTGGACGGCAAGGTGGCCGGCCAGGGACAGGGCCGCACCAAGAAGGAGGCCGAGCAGCTGGCGGCCAAGGCAGCCCTGGAGCAGATAGAGGCATGAGGGTAGCCCATCCACAAAGTCCATAGATGGGGAAAGGAAGGCAGCCGGCGGATTGCACCCGCCGGCTGTTGCGCGCTTCCAGTTCAGGGTCTCACCATAGTATGTGATCGCCGCGCTGTCAAGGGGGAATGGGGCGATTTCCAGCCAGACTGAGGCGGGCGGGGGTTGTAAAACAGGCGGCGCTTTGGTATAATAACCAAAAAGAACCTATGCCTGGGAGGAGGTGCGGCTGTGGAGGCCCCCATCTATCATCTGGAAAAGGTGGTCAAAGCCCGGCAGGAGGACCTGGAGGACTTCAACGGGCCGCTGGACCTGATCCTGCACCTGCTCAGCAAGAACAAGATCGAGATCCACGACATCCAGATCACCCTGCTGCTGGACCAGTACTTGGAGTGGATGGAGCGCCGGGAGCGGCTCAACCTGGAGGTGGCCAGCGAGTTTGTCACCATGGCCGCCTACCTGATCTATCTCAAGACCCGGATGCTGCTTTCCATTGAGGACGAGCAGGTCATGAGTGAGATGGAGCAGCTCATCTCCGCCCTGGAGGAGCACCAGCGCCACGAAAACTACCTGAAGATCCAGCAGGCCGCCCTGCCCCTGGGCCAGCGTTATGCCTATGGCAAGGATCTGATGTCCAAGCCTCCGGAGCCGCTGCGGGGGGAGCGGGAATACCAGTACCGGCACGAGGGGGGCGACCTGCTGACAGCGCTGAACCGCGTGCTGGAGCGGGTGGGCAACAAGCTGCCCCCGCCAGTGCAGGCCTTTGAGGGCATCGTGGGGCGGGAGCCCTATCCGGTGGCGGACAAGGCCAGGGCCATCCTGGACCGGCTGATTCAGTTTGGCGTGACCCGGTTCCGGGCCCTGTTTGGCAGCAGCCGCAGCCGCTCGGAGGTGGTGGCCACCTTTCTGGCCGTCCTGGAGCTGAGCAAGGCAAACCGCATCCACTTGGCCGGCACGGCGGAGGACTGCACGGTGACCAGCACCGGGCAGGACAGGGGGCAGGGGCTGGACGTGACGGTGGAGCACTATTGACCTGGCCGGGCCGGCCGCAGGAAGGGGAGACGGGATGGAACTCAAAGAGCTGGAATCGGCCATCGAGGGGATCCTCTTTGCCGCGGGCGATCCGGTGCCAACAGAGCGCATCTGCCTGGCGCTGGAGCAGGATCGGGAGACAGTGGACAGCGTGTGCCAGCGCCTGGCCGACGCGTACAGCTATGAGCGGCGGGGGATCCGCCTGGTGCGGCTGGAACATAGCTGGCAGATGTGCTCTGCGCCGGAGTACGCCTCCGGCATCCGCCGGGCGCTGGAGAGCCGCAAGCCGCCCAAGCTGTCCCAGCCCGCATTGGAGGCGCTGGCTATCGTGGCCTATTTCCAGCCGGTGACCCGGGCCTACATTGAACAGGTACGGGGGGTGGACAGCTCCTATACGGTGGGGCTGCTGCTGGATCGAGGGCTGATCTGCGAGGCGGGCCGTCTGAACGTCCCCGGCCGGCCGGTGCAGTTTCGCACCACCAGTGCCTTCCTGCGCTGCTTTGGCCTGGCCAGCCTGGACGACCTGCCCGAGCTGCCCGCCGCCACCCAGGAGGGGGTGCAGATGACCATGGAGCTGGAGTCGGCCATCGGCCGGTTGCAGCAGCAGGAGCAACAGGAGCCAGAGGGGCAGGAGGAATCTCCGCCAGAGCAGCAGGAGGAGCCTCCGGCACAGGGGCCTGAAGCAGAGGCGGAGTGGGACGGGGAAGGGGCGGCGCCATGAACGGGTGGCTGGTGCTCTTGCTGGTCCTGCTGGCCCTGCTGCTGATTGGACAGATCCGGGTTGGGGCCTGGATCGGCTATGACGCCGCCGGCCTGGTGGTGCGAATGATCGTGGGCCCGGTCCGGATCCAGGTGCTGCCGTCCAAGGACAAGGGGGCAAAGCCTGACAAGGAGCGGAAGCGGCCCAGCCGGAAGGAGGGCCGGGCTGCTGAGCAGAAGGAAAAGAGACCGGGCAGCTTGGCCCGGCTGCTGGATCTGCTGCCGGTGCTGGCCGAGGCCGCCGGGGCGCTGCGCCGGAAGATTTTGATCCACCATCTGGAGGTGTCAGTGGTGTGGGGCGCGCCAGATGCGGCGGGGGCGGCCATCGGATTTGGCCGGGCCCACGGGGCCATCGGTATGATCTGGCCGCTGTTTGACCATAATTTTCGTGTCAAGCGCCACTGTTTTCAGGTGGACGTGGACTATGGAGCCAGCTGCCCAGAGGTGCGGGTGGAGCTGGAGCTGACCCTGACGGTGGGACAGGCCCTGGCCTTTGTCCTGCGGTACGGGGGCAAGGCGCTGGCCCGCTGGAGCCGGAGCGGACGGCGGGCCCAACAAAGACAGGAGGCATAAGCCATGAGCGAACACAACCATCCCATTCAGGACGTCCTGCAAACCACCATGTCCAAACTCCGGGAGATGGTGGATGCCAACACGGTGATCGGCCAGCCCATCGCCACCCAGGACGGGGTGACCTTGATCCCGGTCTCCCGCCTGTCCTTCGGTTTTGCCACCGGCGGGTCGGATTTTGGCAAGGCCCCCAACGTGAGCAAGAACTTTGGCGGAGGGGCCGGGGCGGGGGTCAACGTGGTTCCCGTGGCCTTCCTCATCGTCAAGGGTGGGAGCGTGAAGCTGCTGCCGGTGGCCCCTCCTTCCGGGGACAGCGTGAGCCGGGCGGTGGAGCTGGTACCCGAGATGTTTGACCGGATCACCGGATATCTGGATCGGAAGTCCGGGGATGGGCCGGCCGGGGATAAGGCGGACTGAACAGGGCCATACTAACTCCCATCTGAAACCACTCGGATGGGAGTGAGCTTTTGTGAGACGAGTGTTTGCCGCCCTGGCCGCGGCAGCCATAGCCCTGACCACCCTGCCTGCTCGGGCCCACGGGGTGGATACCAGCGCGCGCTGCGCCATCCTCATGGACGGGGGGAGCGGGCGGGTGCTCTATGCCCAGAACATCCACGAGCCCCGGCTGATCGCCAGCATCACCAAGCTGATGACGGCCCTGGTGGCGGTGGAGCGGGAGCCGGACCTGGACCAGGTGGTGACCATCCAGCCTGAGTGGCTGGGCAGCGAGGGCTCCTCCATCTACCTGCGGGCGGGGGAGCAGATCACCCTGGAGGGATTGCTCTACGGGCTGCTGCTCCAGTCGGGCAACGACGCGGCCCTGGCCATCGCCTGCTTTGTGGCGGGGGATGAGGGGGCTTTCGCCCAGCTGATGAACCGGAAGGCACAGGAGCTGGGGATGGACAACAGCAGCTTTGCCAACGCCAGCGGTCTCAATCAGGAGGGGCACTACTCCACCGCCTACGACATGGCGCTGCTGGCCCAGGCCTGCCTGGAAAACGAGGCGGTGGCCCGCATCTGCGCCACCCGGTCGATCACTGTGGGCAGCCGGACCTTCGTCAACCACAACCGGCTGCTGGCGGAGTATGAAGGCTGCGTGGGCATGAAGACGGGCTACACCCAGCGGGCTGGCCGCACCCTGGTCTCCGCGGCCCGGCGGGAGGGGCAGACCCTCATCTGCGTCACCCTGGACGACCCGAACGATTGGCAGGATCACCAGCGGCTGTTGGACTACGGGTTTGCCACCTATCCCAGCACCCAGCTATGCCAGCAGGGACAGGGGATGGGGCAGGTCCCGCTGTTAGGCAGCCTGCTGCCCAGCCTGGAGGCGGTGACAGCCCAAGCGGTGCGCTTCCCTCTGGCCCAGGGGGAGACTCCTATCCTGGAGGTGGAGCTGACAGGATCACTTCAGGCTCCGGTCCAGGCCGGGCAGGTGGTAGGCCGGGCGGTGTGGACGCTGGACGGCCAGGAGGTGGCCAGCACCCAGCTGGTCTGCGCCGCCGGGGCGGCCAGCGATCTCTATGCGCCGGACGGCTGGTGGGCCCGCTTGTGGCAGGCGCTGCTTGGATAGGCCGGCAGGCGAAGGGCTGAAAGGGGAGGGAAGGGCATGGAAGAGCGGCTGCAAAAGATCCTATCCATGGCCGGGGTGTGCTCCCGCAGGCAGGCGGAGGCCTACCTTCGCTCAGGCCGGGTGGGGGTGAACGGGCAGCTGGCCGGTCTGGGGGACCGGGCCGACCCAGAGCGGGACCAGGTGACGCTGGACGGCCGTCCGGTGTGCCTGCCCCGCCGCCATACATATCTCATGCTGCACAAACCAAGGGGCTATGTGACCACCCTGTCTGATGAGCGGGGGCGGAGGACCGTGGCCCAGTTGATCGAGGGCTGCAAAGCCCGGGTGTGGCCGGTGGGCCGGCTGGACATGGACTCTGAGGGCCTGCTGCTGCTCACCGACGACGGGGCGTTGACCCATGTCCTCACCCATCCCTCCCACCAGGTGGAAAAGGAGTACCGTGTCCGGGTGCGGGGTGACCTGGAGCGGGCGCTGCCCCTGCTGCGCGCCCCCATGGAGTTGGACGGGGAACGGTTAACGGCAGACCGGGTGGAGCGGGCTGGGCCGGACTGGCTCACCATCGTGATCCACCAGGGAAAGAAACGCCAGGTGCGCCGGATGTGCGCCGCCGCCGGGCTGGCTGTGGAGCGTCTGATCCGGGTGCGGGAGGGGGAGCTGCTGCTGGGGGATCTGAAGGCGGGAGCGTGGCGTCCCCTCAGCCAGGAAGAGCTGAAGCGGCTGCGGTAGGGGGCTGGCCGGACCAATCATCCAGCGGAGGGCAAAGCGTGCAAACCCCCTTGCATTTTGGCTGGAAACCAGCTATGATAGAATCCGTTGACTGACGACCAGGCACCAGGCGGCGCCTGGTCGGAACGCGGGAATGGGAGGGTCGGCATGAGCCGTGATATTCTTCTGGCCATCCAAAGGGGGATGGGGACCTTCTCCAAGGGGCAAAAGCTCATTGGGCGGTACATCCTGGACAACTATGACAAGGCCGCCTTCATGACCGCGGCCAAGCTGGGCCGGACGGTGAAGGTCAGCGAGTCCACGGTGGTCCGCTTTGCCGCTGAACTGGGGTATGACGGCTACCCGTCCATGCAGCGGGCTCTTCAGGAGATGATCCGCAGCAAGCTGACTGCGGTGCAGCGCATCGAGGTGGCCAACGACCGCATCAGCGATCAGGACATCCTGGCCAAGGTGGTACAGGCGGACATTGACAAGATCCGCCTGTCCCTGGAGGAGCTGAGCCGGGAGGAGTTTTCCGCTGTGGTGGACGCCATCGTCCGGGCCAACCGGATCTATATCCTGGGGGTGCGCTCCTCCACGGCTCTGTCCCACTTCCTCACCTTCTACTTCAACCTGATCTTCGACAACGTGCGCCAGGTGCAAAGCACCCTGGCCAGCGAGATGTTCGAGCAGATGCTCCGGGTGGGGCCGGAGGACGTGGTGATCGGCATCAGCTTCCCCCGCTACTCCACCCGGACGGCCCGGGCCATGGAGTTTGCCCGGGACCAGGGGGCCACGGTGGTGGCCGTCACGGACAGCGAGCTGTCCCCCCTGTACCAGATCGCCTCCCTGCGCCTTCTGGCCAAGAGCGATATGGCCTCCTTTGTGGACTCCCTGGTGGCCCCCCTGTCAATGCTCAACGCGCTCATCGTGGCGGTGGGCCGGAAAAAGCTGGGGGAGGTGACGGACACCTTCCGCCGCCTGGAGCAAATCTGGGATGAGTACCACGTCTATGAGAAGGCAGGGGACCCATCCCCATAGCGGCCCTTGGTGCGGTGAAAGCCCAGGCCGCTTCCCATGGGCGTCCTCAGCTGGGGTGGGCGGGAAAGGATGGAACGATGGGAGAGCCGGCGCAGGGGCGGATCATTGTGGCCGGGGGCGGGGCGGCTGGCATGATGGCCGCGCTCACCGCCGCGCAGTACGGGGCACAGGTCGTGCTGCTGGAGCCCAATGAAAAGCTGGGAAGAAAACTGTACATCACAGGGAAAGGGCGCTGCAACGTGACCAACCGGTGCAGCCCGGAGGAGTGCCTGGCCAACATACCCCATAATGGGAAATTCCTTTACAGCGCGCTGTATCGTTTCACACCTCAGGATACCTGGGACTTTTTTGAGGGGCTGGGGGTGCCTCTGAAGACTGAGCGGGGCAACCGGGTCTTTCCCCAGTCGGACCGGGCTGCCGACCTCATAGACGCCCTGTGGGGCCGGCTGCGCCGGCTGGGAGTGTCCATCCGCCGGGACCGGCTGGTGGGCATGGAGATCCGGGGCGGGCGGGTGCGGGCCGCCCGCATCGACCGGGAGGCTTTCCCGCTGCCCTGCGAAGGGCTGATCCTGGCCACCGGGGGCGCCTCTTACCCCAGAACCGGCTCCACCGGGGATGGCTACCGCCTGGCCCGGCAGGCCGGCCACACCATTGTCCCCCCCAGGCCCTCCCTGGTCCCCCTGGAGTCGGACGACCCCTGTTGCAGGCAGATGCAGGGGCTGTCCCTGCGCAATGTGTCGCTGTCGGTGCTGGACGGGCGGGGCAAGCGGGTCTACCAGGAGCTGGGGGAGCTGCTGTTTACCCATTTCGGGCTGTCCGGCCCGCTGGTGCTGTCCGCCTCCGCCCACCTGGACTTCACTCAGGGCGGATATACCGCCCATCTGGATTTGAAGCCGGCGCTGAGCGAGGAAAAGCTGGACGGACGGCTGCTGCGGGAGATCCAGGCCCGGTCTAACCAGAACGCCTCCAGCCTGCTGGGGGCGCTGGTGCCCCGCTCCATGGTGGCTGTGGTGGCCCAGCGGGCGGGCATCCCGTTGGAGGGCAAGCTCTGGGACCTGCGCCGGGCGCAGCGGCGGGATCTGCTGAAGACCCTAAAGGATTTTTCCATCCCCATCCGTGGCCCCAGGCCGGTGGAGGAGGCCATCGTCACCGCCGGCGGCGTACAGGTGGGGCAGGTCAACCCAGCTACCATGGAGTCCAAGCTGGTGAGGGGATTGTATTTTGCTGGAGAGCTGTTGGATGTGGACGCTTACACCGGCGGCTTCAACCTCCAGATCGCCTGGGCAACCGGGCACGCCGCCGGCCTGGCCGCGGCGCAACGCCGGGAGGAGAGGACATAGAGATGCGTAGAGCCTATCGCAGCATTGCCATTGACGGGCCGTCCGGGGCGGGGAAGAGCTCGCTGTCCGGCCAGCTGGCCCGGGCCATCGGCTATCTCCACGTGGATACCGGGGCCATCTACCGCACCGTGGGGCTGGCCGCCAGCCGCCGGGCCATTGGGAAGGAGGACGCCCAGGCGGTGACCGCCATGCTGCCTGAGCTGGACATCCAGGTGTGCTACGGCCCCGATGGGGGGCAGCGCATGGTGCTGGACGGGGAGGACGTGACCGAGGCGATCCGGAGCCATGCGGTGTCCCAGTGGGCCTCCATCGTGGCGGCCATCCCGGCGGTGCGGGCCTTCCTGCTGGACACCCAGCGCAGGCTGGCCCAGTCAAACAATGTGATCATGGACGGGCGGGACATCGGCACGGTGGTGCTGCCAGACGCGGATCTGAAGATCTTTCTCACCGCCCGGCCCGAGGATCGGGCCAGGCGCCGGTACCTGGAGTTGTGCCAGCGGGGGGAACAGGCCGATGAGGAGCAGATCCTCCAGGACGTGCTGGGCCGGGACCGGCAGGATATGGAGCGGGCAGTCTCCCCGCTGCGCCCAGCCCCAGACGCGGTGGTGGCGGACACCACAGGCAAGGGGCGGGAGGAGAGTTTTCAACTGCTGATGGAACTGGTCCAGGCGCATCTTGGAGAAGCGGGGGGGATGGGCCGATGAACCGAATGTATGCCGTGCTTTACCCGCTGGTCTGGCTGTTCATGCGCCTGTTCCACCCGTGGAAGAGCGTGGGGTTGGAGCGGGTTCCGGAGGGGAACGGGGTGCTGTGCGGCAACCATACCACCCTGGGTGACCCGGTCTATGTGGTGTGTGCCTTGGGCCGACGGCGGCAGACCCACATCATGGCCAAGGATGAGATCGTGCGCTGGCCGGTGGTGGGCTGGCTGCTGCGCCGGGCCGGCATCATCGGAGTCAAGCGGGGAAAGGCAGACGTGGGAGCCATCAAGGAGAGCATCCGGGTGCTCCGGAACGGGGAAAAGCTGCTGCTCTTCCCCGAGGGGACCCGGGTGCGGGAGGGGGAGCGCTCAGAGGCCCATACCGGTGCGGCCATGTTTGCCACCCGGACAGGCGCTCCCATCGTCCCCGTTTACATCCAGCCGCAAAAGCGGCTCTTTCGCCCCACCACCGTCATCTTTGGGCAGCCCTATCACCCTCAGATAGACGGGGCTAAGCCCACGCCGGAGGACTATCATCGGATCGCGGAGGACATGATGGCCCGCATCCGCCAGCTGGGAGGGGAGCGATGATGCAGGTACTGCTGGCCAGATCTGCTGGCTTTTGCTATGGGGTGCGCCGGGCGGTGGAGCGGGCGGCCCAGGCGGCCGAGGCCGGGCAGGTCTATCTGCTGGGCCACATCACCCACAACGACCACGTGATCCGCTGGCTGGAGGACAAGGGGGCGGTGACGGTGTTTGCTCCGGACCAGGTGCCGCCGGGGGCCACGGTGCTCATTCGGGCCCATGGCGAACCGGACGAGACCTACCGGCTGCTGGAAGAGCGGGGGTGCCAGGTGCTGGACGCCACCTGCCCCGACGTGGCCAAGATCCACGACATCGTCCGCCGGGCCCAGGACCGGGGGCGCATCCCCATTGTGGTGGGGGAGAAGGACCACCCGGAGGTGGTGGGGATCGTGGGCAGCGCCCACTCTGCCCTGGCGGTCCGGGACTGGCAGGAGCTGGAGGAACTGTTCCAAGCCAGGCCGGAATTGACCCGGGCTCCGCTGAGCTTTGTGTGTCAAACCACGGCGATTCGGGACGGCTGGGAAAAAACCGTTGAAAACGCAAAAAAAGTGTGTACAAGCGCAGAATTTTTTGATACAATATGTGGTGCTACGTCCAAGCGTCAATGGGAAGCGGCGGAATTGGCCAAACGGTGCGACGCCATGATCGTGATCGGTGACCCAAAGAGCTCCAATACCAGACGTTTGGCCCAACTGTGCCAGGCCAGCTGCCCTCTGGTGGTGCAGACCGAGCGTGGGGAAGAACTCAGCAGACAGGACTTCCAACACGTTCAAACGCTTGGAATCACTGCCGGCGCATCCACGCCGGAGTGGATAATAAAGGAGGTCTACAACAAAATGAGCGATGAAATTATGGAGATTGAACAGTCCTTTGCCCAGATGCTGGAGGAGTCGTTCAAAACCTTGAATAATGGGGATAAGGTCACCGGAACCGTTGTTGCCGTCACGCCCACCGAGGTACAGGTGGAGCTGGGGATCAAGTACCCGGGCTATATCCCCCTGTCCGAACTGAGCGACGATCCCAACGCGAAGGTGGAGGATCTGGTCAAGGTGGGCGACGAGATCCAGGCCCAGGTGATGATGGTCAGCGACCGGGACTGCATGGTCAAGCTGTCCAAGAAGCGGCTGGACGCGGCCAAGAACTGGGAGATCGTGGAGGCTGCGGTGGAGAGCAAAGAGGTGATGGAGGGCTATATCACCGAGGAGAACAAGGGCGGCCTGGTGGCCAGCGTGAAGGGGATCCGGGTGTTCATTCCCGCCTCCCAGTCTGGCAAGCCCCGGGGCGCGGACCTGTCCGACATGGTCAAGACCAAGGTGCAGCTGCGCATCACCGAGGTCAACCGCTCCCGCCGCCGGGTGGTGGGCTCCATCCGGGCCGTGCAGGCAGAGGCCCGGGCGGCGGCCGCGGCCAAGGTGTGGGCTGAGATCGAGCAGGGCAAGCGCTACACCGGCACCGTCAAGAGCCTGACTTCCTATGGCGCCTTCGTGGACATCGGCGGGGTGGACGGCATGGTGCACATCTCCGAGCTGTCCTGGTCCCGGATCAAGACCCCTGCTGAGGTGGTCTCCGTGGGCGACCAGGTGGAGGTCTATGTGATCTCCTTTGATCCGGAGAAGAAAAAGATCTCCCTGGGCATGAAGGATCACAGCCAGGATCCCTGGAGCGTGTTTACCGCCAAGTACGCCGTGGGCGACGTGGCCACCGTGCGGGTGGTCAAGCTGATGACCTTCGGCGCCTTTGCCGAGATCGTCCCGGGAGTGGACGGGCTGATCCATATCTCCCAGATTGCCGACCACCGCATCGACAAGCCCGAGGACGTGCTCACCGAGGGGGAGAGCGTGGAGGCCAAGATCATCGCCATCGACGAGGAGAATCAGAAGGTGTCCCTCTCCATCCGGGCCCTGATCGAGGGCGGCCCCTACCTGGAGGACGAGCCGGCGGAGATGGACGACGAGCCCGTCCAGGATGAGCAGCCGGTCCAGGAACCGATGGAGACTGCCCAGGAGGACGCTTCCGAGCAGGAGTAAGCTCGCTGGTTTGAAACGCTTAGAAGGCCCGCCGCAGAAACCATCTGCGGCGGGCCTTCCTCTATTAGCTGACCGTCCTTCAACGTCAAGTTGTGGGTCAATATGGTTGTCTCTTGGATGGAGAGGTTGCGATCTTCTTGGGAAAGCCTGGGATTTTATCATCCGCCACACTTGCCAGGAAGGGCGGAAGCGGGTATGATAGGGACAGAACACAAGAGAGGTGAGGACGATGGAACACAAACGCATCCTGGCCGCGGTGGACCATACCCTACTGGCTCAGACGGCCACTTGGGAGGAGATCCGGCAGCTGTGTGATGAAGGGGTGGAGTATGGCTGTGCCAGCGTGTGCATCCCCCCCAGCTATGTCAAGCAGGCGGCGGACTATCTGGGGGACAGGCTGCCGGTGTGCACCGTCATCGGCTTTCCCAATGGGTATGCCACCACCATGGTCAAGGTCTTTGAAGCCAAAGAGGCCATTGCCAACGGGGCGGAAGAGATCGACATGGTGGTCAATCTGGGCTGGGTGAAGGACGGTCTGTGGGATAAGCTGCTGGAAGAGATCCAGGCGGTGAAGCGGGCCTGCGGCGAACGGATCCTGAAGGTGATTATAGAGGCCTGCCTGCTCACCCAGGAGGAAAAGATCCAGCTGTGCCGGGTGGTGTCGGACAGCGGGGCGGACTATATCAAGACCTCCACCGGTTTCTCCACCGGCGGGGCCACCCGGGAGGATGTGGCCTTGCTCCGCGCCCAGGTAGCGCCCCGGGTGCGGGTCAAGGCCGCCGGCGGCATCGCCACCCTGGAGGATGCCCAGGACTTCCTGGCGCTGGGCGCCGACCGGCTGGGCACCAGCCGGATCGTCAGGCTGGTGAAGGGGCAGCAGGCCCAGGGCTATTAAAGGGCAGGGCGGGTCGCGGATGTAAAATCTGCTTGTAATTTTGTCGCATCGCCTGTATAATGAAAGCGGCTTGAGAGGCGGGGTTGGCCCGGTCGCGCGGCCGTCATCCGCTTCCGGAAGGGAGGCCAAGGCACCGGAGCTGTGGGCGCTTGCCCTTGCGATATTGCCCCCGGTTCAAAAGAAAAAGAAAGGATGTATGCCAGATGAAAAAGCTTGTTGCCCTGCTGCTGGCCATGACCATGGCGCTGAGCCTGGCGGCCTGTAACAGCAACGACGCCAGCCAGAGCGCTGACCCCAGCGCAGGCGCCTCGGAGGGGACCCAGAGCGGGGAGCCCGCCAACAGCGGCTCCGCCGGGGAGATCACCGACCCGGACAGCATCGACGACGATATGCGCTCTGAGGACGGCACCTACCAGGTGGCCTTCGTCACCGACGTGGGCGACCTGAAGGACAAGTCCTTCAACCAGGGCACCTATGACGGCGTGAAGCTGTACGCCGCCAACAACGGCCTAAGCTACAAGTACTACCGGCCCGCCAACAATTCCGAGGCCACCGACGAGGACCGCTACAACGCCATGCGGACCGCCGTGGAGGGCGGCGCGGAAGTGGTGGTGTGCGCCGGCTACCTCCAGGAGGCCGCCCTGCGCCGGGCCGCCATGGAGTTTCCTGACGTCCCCTTTATCTTCATCGACGGCAATCCTCTGAGCGATGAAGCGGGCAACCCGCTGACTAACGTGGCCGCCATCTCCTTCCAGGAGGAGCAGGCCGGCTATCTGGCCGGTTACGCCGCCGTGATGGACGGCTTCACCAGCCTGGGCTTCTCCGGCGGCGGCGGCGGCAACAACGACGCCTGCAACCGGTTTGGCTACGGCTACCTCCAGGGGATCAATGCCGCAGCTGCTGAGCTGGACACCACCGTGGACGTGAACTTCTCCTGGCTGTACGGGGCCGACTTCCAGGCCTCCACTGACCTGCAGACCATGATCTCCGGTTGGTATGCCAGCGGCACTGAGGTTGTCTTTGCCTGCGGCGGGGCCATGTTCAACTCCATTTCCAACGCCGCCGCCACCAACAGCAAGTATGTGATCGGCGTGGATGTGGACCAGTCCGGCGAGGGTGACTTTGTCATCACCTCTGCCATGAAGAGCCTGGCCGACGCGGTGCAGTGGGCCCTGGGCCATGTGTATGACGAGACCTTCACCCAGATTGGCGGTCAGGCCACCAAGCTGGGCGCGGCCGAGGACGCCGTGGGCCTGCCCACCAGCGACGAGGCCTGGCGCTTTGAGACCTACACTGTGGAGCAGTACGAGCAGCTCTATCAGCAGCTGGTGGACGGCACTGTGGTGGTGGACGCCAACTTTGCCAACCAGGCCAACACGCAGTGGACCAACCTGAACCTGAATATGGTGGAGTGATCCCATCCGGATCCCCATTTCGCAAGGGCGGAACGCAACGCGTTCCGCCCTTGTCCATCATAGGGGGGTGGAAGAATTCCCTTGTCTTTTGGTAGGGGCTATTATATAATGTTGTCGAAGAAAAGCGGGAGGGAGGGAGCAGGAACGTGATGCAGACCGACAACATCATTGAGATGCGCCACATCACCAAGCAGTTCCCTGGGATTGTCGCCAACGACGATATCACCCTGGAGCTGCGCCGAGGGGAGATCCATGCCCTGCTGGGGGAAAACGGAGCGGGCAAGTCCACCCTGATGAGCGTGCTGTTCGGCCTGTACCAGCCAGAGGCGGGGGAGATCCGCAAGAACGGCCAGGTGGTGAAGATCCACAATCCCAACGACGCCACTGCCCTTGGCATCGGCATGGTCCACCAGCATTTTAAGCTGGTGGAGGTGTTCACGGTGCTGGACAACATCATCCTGGGCGCGGAGACGGCCAAGCTGGGCTTTCTCCAGAAGAAGGAGGCCCGGCGCAAGGTGGAGCAGCTTTCCCAGCGCTATGGCCTCCGGGTGGACCTGGACGCCAGGGTGGAGGACATCACGGTAGGGATGCAGCAGCGGGTGGAGATCCTGAAGATGCTCTACCGGGACAATGAGATCCTGATCTTTGACGAGCCCACCGCGGTGCTCACCCCCCAGGAGATCGACGAGCTGATGGCCACCATGCGGGAGTTTGCCCAGGAGGGGAAGAGCATCCTATTCATCTCTCACAAGCTCAACGAGATCATGGCGGTGTCCGACCGGGTCACCGTGCTGCGCAAGGGCAAGCTGGTGGGCACGGTGGCCACCCGGGAGACGGACAAGCAGGCCCTGTCCAATATGATGGTGGGCCGCCCGGTACAGCTGGAGGTGATCAAGGGCAAGGCCCAGCCGGGGCAGAGCGTGCTGGAGGTGGACGGGTTGTGCGTGCGCGGGGAAGGGCGCCGGCGGGACGTGGTGCGCAACGTGAGCTTCCAGGTGCGGGCCGGGGAGATCGTGTGCATCGCGGGCATTGACGGCAACGGCCAGAGCGAGCTGGTCTACGGCCTGACCGGGCTGGAGAAGCCCTCCGCGGGCCGGGTAACGCTGTGCGGGCAGGAGATCGGCCGGGCCTCCATCCGTCAGCGCGGACAGCATTTGAGCCACATCCCGGAGGATCGGCACAAGCACGGGCTCATCCTGGACTTCACCCTGGAGCAAAACCTGGTGCTCCAGCGCTTTCGGGAGCCGGCCTTTCAGCGCCTTGGCTTTCTCCGCCAGGGGGCGGTGCGCCAGTACGCCCAGCGCCTGATCCAGCAGTACGATGTGCGCTCGGGCCAGGGGCCGGCTACCGTCGCCCGCTCCATGTCTGGGGGTAACCAGCAAAAGGCCATCATCGCCCGGGAGCTGGATCGGGAAAAGGAGCTCATTGTAGCCGTCCAGCCCACCCGGGGGCTGGACGTGGGGGCCATCGAGTACATCCACAACCAGTTGGTGGCTGAACGGGACAAGGGCCGGGCAGTGCTGCTGGTCTCGCTGGAGCTGGACGAGGTGCTGAGCCTGTCCGACCGGATCCTGGTGATGTATGAGGGAGAGATCGTGGGTGAGCTGGACCCCGCCTCCACCGACGCCCAGGAGTTGGGCCTGTATATGTCAGGGGCCAAGCGGGAGGAAAAGGAGGGGGAGGGGGCATGAAGGGAAAGGTTTCCAAGCTGTGGCGACGAGAGGGGGCCCAATCGGTGGCCGCCTCCCTGATCTCTATCCTTATCGGCCTGGCGGTGGGGGCTGTGATCATCCTGATCATGGGCCTGTCCAATCCCGACCTGGGCCTGGGCACCGTGTGGGAGGCCGTGCGGCTGGAGTTCTTGGGGCTGTTCAGCACCGGCCGGACCGCCACCGGAGCGCTCACCTTCGGCTTTAACCCGGTGAGCATGGGGGATATGCTCTTCCGGGCCACGCCGCTGATCCTCACCGGGCTGTCGGTGGCGGTGGCTTACAAGACCGGGCTATTCAACATCGGCGCGCCAGGCCAATACCTGATGGGCACCGCCGCCACCCTGATGCTGGCCCTGGGCATCCCCACCCAGGTGGTGCCCGCCCCCCTGGTCTGGCTCATCGCTTTTCTGGGCGGGGCGCTGGCTGGGGCGCTGTGGGGATGCATCCCTGGCCTGGTGAAGGCCCTGCTCAACATCAACGAGGTGCTGGCCTGTATCATGACAAACTGGATCGCCGCCAACCTGGTGAGCTGGATCTTCGACGGCAGCCAGTTCCGCAACCTGGCGGAGAGCACCAAGAGCGCCTATATCTACAAGACCAGCTTCAACGGGGTACAGACGGCCAAGCTGGGGCTGGATCAGCTCTTTCCAAACTCCCAGGTGAACGGGGGCATCCTGGTGGCCATTGTCATCGCGGTGCTCATGTACATCCTGATGAACAAGACCACCCTGGGCTATCAGCTCAAGGCCTGCGGAGCCAACCGTCACGCGTCCCGGTACGCGGGCATCGCGGACAAGCGAAACATCGTGCTGTCCATGGCCATCGCCGGCGCGCTGGCCGGGGCTGGGGCGGCGCTGTACTATCTGTCGGGCAACACGGAATTTTACTGGAATACCTATCAATCCCTGCCGGACGTGGGGTTTAACGGCATCCCGGTGGCCCTGCTGGCGGTGAGCAACCCCATTGGGGTGGTCTTTACCGGCTGCTTCATGTCCATGCTGGATGTAGTGGGCCAGCAGATCACCAACCTCACACCTTATAATGAGTACATCACCGACATCATTGTGGCCACCATCGTCTACCTCAGTGCCTTCTCCCTGGCCATCAAGCTGCTGCTGCGGGGGCGGCGGAAACGGAGACTGGAAGAGGCGGAGGGCGGCAAGTCCGGGCCGGTGGACGCTCCGTCTGCCCATGCCCCGGCCACAGATCTAGGGCGCACCGGGAAAGGAGGGGGAGAGGGATGACATTCCTCATTCAGCAAACGATGCTCTATGCCATCCCGCTGATGGTGGTGGCCCTGGCCGGCGTCTTTGCCGAACGCAGCGGGATCATCAACCTGGCCCTGGAGGGCATCATGATCTTTGGCGCGTTCATTGGGGTGCTCTTCGTCAACCTGGTGCAGCAGGCCGGCGTGTTCGACGCAGCCTATGCTCAGGACAACTGGATTGCCCTGCAGGGCTTTGAGCTGCTGGCCATGGCGGTATCTGCCCTGATGGGCGGGGTGTTCTCTCTGCTGCTGTCCTTCGCCTCGGTGAACCTGAAGGCGGACCAGACCATCGGAGGCACCGCCCTGAACCTGATGGCCCCGGCCCTGGTGCTGTTCTTCATCCGCATCATCGCCAGCCAGAATACCCTGCAGATGGCCACTGGGAACGCGGCCAGCTGGTTCATGATCCAAAAGAGCGATTTTGGCTATGGCCGGAATGAAGAAATGGGCTTTCTCGGCTCCACCTTCCTGGATCGCACCTATCTGGCCACCTATGTGTGCATCCTGATCTTTGTGCTGCTGGCCATCCTGCTTTACAAGACCCGATTTGGCCTGCGCCTGCGCTCCTGTGGGGAAAACCCCCAGGCCGCTGACTCCCTTGGCATCAATGTCTATAAGATGCGCTACATCGGCACCACCATCTCCGGCGCGCTGGCGGGCATGGGCGGCTTTGTCTATGCCCTGACTACCGCCAATTGCACCGCCAATGGGGATGTGGCCGGCTTTGGCTTTTTGGCCCTGGCGGTGATGATCTTCGGCAACTGGAAGCCGCTGAATATCGCCGGGGCGTCCCTGCTGTTCGGCTTGTTCAAGTGCATCGCCGCCTCTTACTCCAGCTTGGACATCAATGGCGACGGGGTCTTCCTGCTCAATGAACTGGGCATCAGCTCCCATTTTTACCGGATGCTGCCCTACCTGATCACCCTGGCGGTGCTGGCCTTTACCTCCAAGCGCTCTCGGGCGCCCAAGGCGGAAGGCATCCCCTACGATAAAGGACAGCGCTGAGGGATCCTGCTGCATTTGCGGCATCGCGACAGGCTTTGCCCTGGCGCGGTGCTGCTTTCTTTCTGAGAAAATTGTCGAAAAACGTCGAAAAATAAAACGAAAATTCCTTTCCATCTTCGACGGATTGCGATAAAATTGGAACAGATAGAATTTGGAAGATCTGGGAGGATGAGCCAATGTTGTATCCGAAAAATCTCCGGAAGATCGAGGGCGTCCTACATACCCTTGGCCTGCTGGGATACTCTGTGTCCATGCGCCAGATGGTGTGCGCGGTGGAGCTGGCCCACGAGGACCTGTCCCTGCTGACCAATGTTTCCAAGGGACTGTACCAGCGGGTGGCAGAGGAGATGGGCAACACCAACAGCACCGCCGTGGAGCGCAACCTGCGGGCGCTGCGCGATCGGCAATGGGACAAGGGGGACCGGGAACGGCTGCGGGAGATGGCCATGTACCAGATGAAGATGAAACCATCCACGGGGGAGTTCATCGACATCATTCGCTATTACATGGAGGCCAACGACCTTTTGCCAGACAGCTGAACACGGGACAGGGGGTTTCCCCTGTCCCGTGTTTTTACTGGCGCCTATGCTGCCGGCGCTGGGCACGGTCGTGCTGGATGGCCTGCTTGCGGCGGACAAACTCCTCCTTCGCTCGCTCGGCGGCAGCCCGGATATCCTCAGACCGCACGACATAGCGCCCGGCGGCCCGCATATTGGCGTAACGATTTCGGAACCGGCGGCTCTGCCGCTCCAGCCGGGCGATCTGCTGCCGGTAGGACGCCTGGATGGAGGCCACCTGCTCCCCATACCGATCCCGCAGCTGAGCCGTCTGACCGGCCAGCAGGTCGGACAACTCCGCCCTGCCAAGAGACAGCTGGAACTGAAGCTGCTGGACAGCGGCGCTCACCCCCCGCACCAGTTTGGAGATCAGGGCTAAATGGCGCAGGGTGAGCAGGGTATCAGCCAGCAGCACCGCCAGCAGAGTTACGCACAGGGTAGTCACCAGCCAGGGCGGGATGCGGTTGTACAGCTGCTGGATGGGGGGATGGATCCAGAAGATGACAAGGTAGGACAGCCCGCCCCACACCAGGGCCACCCACAGGCAAATGCGTCCCTTGAGGTTGAAGGGATGGTTGGAATAGTCCCAATACTTCATGTGGGTGGTGACCTCCAGCAGCCATCCCACAAAATACTCCCAGGCGCTCATCACGGCCACAGCCACCACATAAAAGACCAGCAGGTTGCCCTTGAGGGGGGTGAAGAACAGTATCATGATCAGCACGCCCGCTCCGTAGATGGGGCAGATGGGCCCGTATAGAAACCCCCGAGGCACCAAGCGGCGCTGCAGCACTGAGCAATAGCAGGTCTCCATCAGCCACCCCAAGAAGGAGTAGAGCAGGAAGTACAGGAACAGGGCAGGGAGCGGATGGCCAAAAAAGGTCATGACACGCCGCCTTTCTGGGATTCGTCCGAGAGCAGAACCCCCAGGATCCCATTATAGATCCGGTCGGGGTGGTCGGCGAAGCGGCGCGCAATCTGCTCCCCATCCTCCCGGGTGGAGGCCATCAGGGACAGGGAGAGCAGACTGCCCTGGTCGTCCTCCAGGTCCATCCGGACCTGGAAGGATCCGTCGGGCAGGGGCTCCACTTCGGCACGGACCTGGGCCCTGCGCTTGAGCGCGGCGTTGAGGGGGGCCAGGCGGCGGTCACACCGCTGGCGGATCACGGGGGACAGGCTGCTCTCCCCATCCGAGCACACCCTGCGCCCCTTGTCCGTAATGGCGTAGTGCCCCGCGTTTTGAACCAGGTGCCCGCTGTCCAGGAGCTCCGCCGCCGCCTCGGCGTACAGGAAGTAGTCCACTCCCTCGTCACACAGGCATAGGTCGGTGAGGGTGGCAAAGTCGATGGGAGCGGCGACCCGGGAGAGCAGGTAGAGGATCAGCAGCTTGACGTCAAGTTTTCCGTGGATGAAGCCGAATCTGGCCAAAGGATTCTCCTCCTCTGCCGCCCACGATCCCGCCCCCGGACGGGGGCGAGCCAGAGCGGTTGCGATCTATCCTTTAGTATACCGAAAATTCGGCTCTCTTACAAGGAAAAAGTGCCAGATCAGGAGCCGCAGGCCGCCCGTGGCTCAGGGCATGGCTGCCCTCCCGGCTCCCGACGGCTCGATAGAGCGGGTCACATAGAGGTGGTAAAGCCGGGCGAGGTACTCCCAGGTGGCCCGGTCCAGCGCCCCGGTCTGCTCTAACCCTGCCAGATGCTGGATCCGCCGGAGGTTCTGCTGGGTGGAACCCTGGTTGACCCGGTCGCCCTGGCACAGGTCAAAATTGGCCACAGGGACGGACAGGGCGCAGAACAGGGCCTGGGCCAGGCGCACCGGCTCGCTGGCCTGGCCTGGCTCGGTGCGAAAGCTCCCGTTGGGCAGCACCCGCAGGACAGCCGGTTCCCCATAGTGCAGCAGGTCGTCCTGATAGGCTCGCACGATGGCATACCAGCTGTCGTGGTCCACCACACCGGTCACCGGAAGGCCGGTGTCCCGCTGAAAGATCATCACCGCCTCCAGCGTGGGCTCGTCAAAATTGCCGGTGGGCACCAGACGGGGCAGCCGGTCGTTGCGCTGGGAGAGCTGATCCAGCATCCGCTGCAGATCCCGGATGGGGGCGGCGCTTTGGTTTTGCTCCATGATTGATTCCCTTCCTTTCTCCTACCCTTGGTAGGTCAGCTGATAGCCTGGGAACTGCCCTGTGAGCGCGTCCTGCTCAATCTCCTCATAGGTCAGGGGCAGCTCGGTTTCGGCCAACAGGGTTTCAGCCACCCGGACATAGGCGTCGTAGATGGCCATCCAGGTGTCGGTGTCCACGACGCCGGTGGGCTCTAGCCCCAGGTAGCGCTGAGCGTCCATCACAGCCTGGCGGGTGCGGGGACCGAAGATGCCGTCGATGTCCAGGGTGGGGAAGTTGTAGAGTACCTGGCCCAATACGGTGATGAAGAACTGCAAAGCGGACACCGCCGGCCCGGAGCTGCCCTCGCTCAGGGTGACGCCCGCGCTGGGAGCCTGGACCTGGGTGAAGGTCTGCCCTTCGCTGGTCAGCTCGGACAGGCGGGTTACCCCCACATAGAGGAACACCAGCTTATACCAGGTAGCCCGGCCCACGATGCCGTCCGCCGTCAGGTTGAATATCCGCTGGAACTCCCGCACCGACCGCTCCGTCTGGGGGCCAAAGACCCCGTCCACCGGGTTGATCCTGGGGATGGCCGGATAGTTGCGGGCCACCCGGTTGAGCATGGTCTGGAGCACGACCACATACTCCCCGGTGGAGCCGCTGCGCAGGGCATAGCCCGGGTAGGAGTTGCGCAGGTCCTGCACCGGCGCGGAGGTGACCAGCTCAATGTCGTCCCCGTAGTAGTAGCGCAGGATCTCCATGGCATCGTACCCTTCCCGGGCCAGGGCCTCACTGCCCCATTGGGACAGGCCGTCGCAGGTGGTGGTGGTCCCGTTGCAGAATCGGGCGGACAGCGGCTCCACATAGCCCACCCGCCGGATGTAGGAGGTGAACAGCCCATCCACCAGCCGGTCCACGTTTTCAAAGGTGCTGCGTCCCTTGATGAACTTCTGGTCGTTGACAGGGGAGGAGGTGATGTCAAAGTCGTAGCCCCTGCTCCGGTAATATTCGGTGTAGACTCGGTTGAGGGCAAAGGAGATCTGGGCCAGGATGTTGGCCCGCAGGGCCTGCTCCGGCCAGGTGGGATAGATCTCGCTGGAGGCTACGTTCTTAATATAGTCGGGGAAAGAGACGGTGACGTTTTCAGCCGGCTGGTCGGCGGGTCCCAGATGGACGGTAATGGTCTGGGGCACATAGGGGATGACATTGAACGGCGGCATAGTCAGCGATCCCTCCTCTCACAGCGGCTGGGGCGTGACGGTGGTTACCCCATCTCCCGTCCCTTGGATCTGTGTGGGCACCAGGGGTACGTCCTGGATGGTCTGCACCCCGGGAAAGACCTGTAAATCCAGAAAGGTGGCCACCTCGAACCCGGGATGCTCCACCAGCAGAGTGTAGCTGGAAAAGGGATCCACTTGGTCTGGGCTCAGGCTGGAGGCCACCTCTGGTGCGGGCAGCTCAATGGGGCCGGCGATCCCGCTCTCGTCGGTGATGCGCACGGCCAGGATCTCCTGCTGCTGGCCCACTGTGCGGGCCACCACGACGGTGGCGCCGGGGACAGGGATCTGGGCCCGGGAGACGAAGGTCCGGACAATCAGGGTGCCGGTTTGCGGCATGGAGCATCATCCTTCCTGCTCAGATTCGATGTAGTAGTATATGAGGCGGCTTGGGAAAAATTGTGGATTTTTGCCCCTGGAGATCGTTAAAAAGTTTGACAAGTTGCGACGGATGCAGTACAATACGGATACTGGTTTTGATTACACTGCTGAATTGGTGAAGAGAAGATGAAGAAAGACAAGATCTCATCCGCCGTCATCCGGCGGCTGCCGAGATATTACCGCCATCTGGACGAGCTGCACCGGAAGGGTACGGTGCGCATCTCCTCCGGGGCGCTGGCCAAGTCCATGGGGCTGACCGCCTCCCAGATCCGACAGGATCTGTCCTGCTTTGGCGGCTTTGGACAACAGGGGTATGGATATAACGTGGAGCGGCTGCGGGGGGAAGTGGCGGACATCCTGGGGATGAACCGCGCCCACCGGGCTGTCATCCTGGGGGCGGGGAACCTGGGCCGTGCGCTGATCGAGAACTTTCCCTTCCAGGCCAGCGGCTTTATGTTGGTGGCCGCCTTTGACGTGGATCCCAGCCTGGTGGGCGCCCGCCTGGGCGGGGTGCCCATCTATCACACCCGGGCACTGGAATCCTACCTGCAGGAGCACCAGGTGAATGTGGGGATACTCACCGTGCCCGGCCCAGTGGCGGTGGAGTCGGCCCACCGTCTGGCCATCGGCGGGGTGGAGGGAATCTGGAACTTCACCAACATTGAGATTCCTCAGCAGGAGGTGGGCAAAGCCCGGGTGGAGAGCGTCCACTTTGCCGACAGCCTGCTGACCCTGAGTTATATGATTTCGGAGGAGCGCCTATGAAGCGATGGGTGATGGGCCTGACCGCTGCGGCCGTTCTGGCTGTGGCCCTGGGGGGCGGGGCGATGGGCGCTGCCAGCGGGCGGGAAGCGTCCCTGGTCTCCCGGAGCTATCTGGAGGGGACCTTCCTGCAGCAGGTGACGCATCAGGCGTCCCAGCAGGCCCAGTCGCTGCTGGAACCCGCTTACCAGCAGCTCCAGGAGACGCTGGAACAGTCTGCCCAGGGCTACCTCTGGCAGTACAGCGCCAGCTTTTCCTCCCAGAGCGGTGGGGAGGGGGAGCGCCTCACCTTGGGCCAGGGTTCCGGGGTGGTCTGGCGCTCTGGAAGCGCCCAGGTGGAGGGAGCGCTGGTGGACCTCACCTTGGGGGCAGAGGTCGCCCCAGGGGACAGCCTGCAGCCCAGCCACCGATATTTGGCCCCAGAGCAGGTCTCCCTCACCCTAACCGCCCCCTCCTCCTGGTGGGTAGAGGGGCTTTGGCGGCAGGGGGATGGGACGGGGCTGCCCTTCCTGGACGTGTCCGTCTCGGATTGGTACTATGAGCCGGTCCACTATGTCTATGAGCAGGGGTTGTACCGGGGGATCAGCGCCACCATCTTCTCCCCCCAGAGCCCCATGCAGCGCGGGATGCTGACCACCGTGCTTCACCGCCTGGCGGGAAGCCCGGAGACGGCCTATGCCCCACTCTTTACCGATGTACCAGAGGGGCTGTGGTACAGCCTGCCCACCGTCTGGGCGGGGCAGACGGGGGTGGTGGCCGGGTTGGGCAATCAGGTCTTCGGCCCGGAGGACTATGTATCCCGGCAGCAGATCGCCCTCATCCTGTTCCGCTATGCCCAGTACGTAGGGCTGGACGTGTCTGACCGCGGGTCGCTGGACGGCTTTTCTGACAGCGCTCAGGTGGCCCCATGGGCGCGGGAGGCAGTGTCCTGGGCGGTATCCCTGGGCATCATCCGGGGATCTGACGGGCTGATCCTGCCGGACAACAATGCCTCGCGGGCAGAGGTGGCCGCCATGGTGCAGCGATTTGCCGACTGGATGGGCTGAGGGGTTCACCCCGTCGCCCCAGCCCAAAAATTTTGAAAAAGGACTTGTATTTCCCTTCCGGCTGTGCTATCATAACAAAGCTGCTTGAAGCAGTGCGCGGCTGTAGCTCAGCTGGATAGAGTGTTTGGCTACGAACCAAAAGGTCGGGGGTTCGAATCCCTCCAGCCGTACCAAAAAGGAAAGGGCATCCCACAGGGGTGCCCTTTCCTTTTATCTTTGGCTTGCGTGGACCTGGGGCGGTTTTCCAGAGCCCAACGATGCGGACAGGAAGTGATCCCTTTCGTGGCTTTTTCAAAAAATGTGAGATCCCTCTTGACAAGGGTGTTTATTCTGTATATATTGTTTATGTACAGTGGAGAGGCGGTGAAACCTTGCAAATCCTGATTGACAACAAGAGCGGCTCCCCGATCTACGACCAGATCTATACCCAGATCAAGGCCCAGATCATCAGCGGAGCGCTGCGGGAGGACGAGATGCTGCCTTCCATCCGCAACCTAGCCAAAGACCTGCGCATCAGCGTGATCACCACCAAGCGGGCCTATGACGAGCTAGAGCGGGAGGGGTTTGTCTACACGGTGGCGGGGAAGGGCTGTTTTGTAGCGGCCCGGAACCTGGAGCTGCTGCGGGAGGAGCTGCTCAAGCAGATCGAGGGGCACATCGACCAGATTGTGAAGCTGGCTGCCTCCTGCAATCTGAGCCGGGAAGAGCTACTGGACATGGTCCGATACAGTATAGAGGGAGAGGGATAGGAATGAACGCAATCGAGATTCAAAAGCTGAAAAAAAGTTATAAGGGCTTCACCCTGGGCCCCCTGGACCTGACGCTGCCCAGCGGCTGCATTTTGGGCCTGATCGGAGAGAACGGGGCGGGGAAGAGCACCGCCATTAAGCTCATGCTGGATATAGTCCCACCCGACCAAGGGAGCGTGTGCCTGCTGGGACAGGACAACCAGGGGGACATCCGGGCGCTGAAGGAGGACATCGGCGTGGTGCTGGACGAGGTGGGCCTGCCCGGCTACCTTACCCCTCGGGAGGTGGGCAAGATCATGCGCTCAGTCTTCCGCAACTGGGACGGGGCGGTCTACGAGGGCTATCTGCGCCGGTTTAACCTGCCGGAGGGCAAGCGATTCCGAACCTTTTCCAAGGGGATGAAGATGAAGCTGGGGTTCGCCATCGCTCTGTCCCACCATCCCAAGCTGCTGCTGTTGGACGAAGCCACCAGCGGCCTGGATCCGGTGGTGCGGGACGAGGTGATGGATCTGCTCATGGAGTTTACCAGGCAGGAGGACCACGCGGTGCTGCTCTCTTCCCACATCGTCAGTGATTTGGAGAAGGCCTGCGACTACATCGCCTTTCTCCGGCAGGGCAAGCTGCTGCTGTGCCAGGAGAAGGATCTGCTCAAGGCCCGCTACGGGGTGCTCCGCTGCGCCCGGGAGGATCTGGACCGGCTGGAGACCGGGGCCGTTTTGAGCAAGCGGGAGACCGCCTACGGCGTGGAGGCCATCGTAGAGCGGGACAGGGTGCCCGCAGGGCTGGAGCTGGGGGCGGTGGACATCGAGCAGCTGTTCGTGGTCATGGCCAAGCAGGGGGCGAAAGGGGCATGAGGGGTCTGTTGCTCAAAGATGCCCGCCAGATACTCCGGGCCTGGTACTTCTGGCTCATCCAGGTGAGCCTGGTACTGATTACATACCGAAGCGAATTTGCTTTGAGCACAGCATGCTATCTGATCGCCTGTGTGTCCCTGGCCGTCCTGTCTGAGGATGAGCAGTCCCGGTGGCAGAGCTATTGTCTGACTCTGCCCTGTACGAGGAAAGATTATGTGTCGGGCAAGTACCTGCTGCAGATGCTCCTATTCGGAATCCTTCTGGTGGAAATGGCCGTCTTTTGGCTTTTCTGGGGCGCGTGGGTCGGGATGGACTTGATGCCCATGCTGCTCCGGGCTATGACCGTACCGATGCTCCCAACGGCCATCTGCCTGCCTTTGACCTTCCGCTTTGGCGGGAAGGTTGCGTCTGCTTGGATTTTCATGACACTTGTGATGCCTTTCTCTCAGTTTTTGCCCTCTGATCTGCTGGGGCAAACTGCCTTTGCCCTGGTGGCCCTGGGACTCTTCGCCCTGTCCTGGCCCCTGTCCGTATACTGCTACAAGCTGCGCTGGAAGAGAGGTGGGGCGGCATGAAGGGCCTGCTGAAAAAGGATCTGCGCCGGATGTTTCGATCCTGGTACTTTTGGCTTTCTCAAGTGGTGATTGGGGTGCAGTTTCTTGCCTATACCCGCATTGAAGATTTTCCACCAGCCCCCGCTTTTTTGGACGTTGGCTGTATGATTGCCCTTTTCGCGCCCACCATAATCCTGTCCGAGGATGAGCGGGACCGGTGGCAGAGCTATTGTCTGACTCTGCCCTGCACGAGGAAAGATTATGTGTCGGGCAAGTACCTGCTGCACTTGCTCCTACTTGGGATCATCCTGGTGGAAGTGATCGTCTTCTGGCTTTTCTGGGGTGCGTGGGTCGGGATTGCCCTGGCGCCCATGTTGTGCCATGCTACTGTGATTGTCCTGTTCTCAACGGCCATCCGCCTGCCCCTGACTTTTCGTTTTGGTGAGTATGGATCATTTGCTCTGCTTATGGTATTCCTTCTACCTGTTTGGCTTGTCAAATCCGACCTGATGGGCCAGATGGTTCTCACCTTAGCGGCCCTGGGGATCTTCGCCCTGTCCTGGCCTGCGTCCATCCACTGGTATAGCCTGCGCTGGAAGAAGGGGAAAATAGGATAAAGCTTTCCCCTTTGCCAAAATGGAAACAGGAGGCGGCTCATAATGGCCGCCTCCTGTTTCCATTTGATACGAAAAATCTTAGTAATTCTGGGCCTTACGCTCGAAGTAGGACCCGGGATGGGCACACACAGGACAGGTCTTAGGCGCCTCTTTACCCATATAGACATGGCCGCAGTTTCGGCACACCCAGATGGTCTGCTCGCCGGCGGAAAAGACCAGGTCGTTTTCCACGTTGCCCAGCAGCTTCAAATAGCGCGCCTCGTGCTCCTTCTCAATGGCGCCAACCATCTCAAAGAGGGTAGCGATGCGGTCAAAGCCCTCCTCCCGGGCAGTTTGGGCCATCTCCTTATACATGTGAGTCCATTCCTCGTTCTCGCCGGCGGCGGCTGCCTTCAGATTCTCCGCAGTGGTGCCGATGCCCCCCAGCTCTTTGAACCACATCTTGGCGTGCTCCTTCTCGTTGCCGGCGGTCTCCTCAAAGATGGCCGCGATCTGCTCGTAGCCGTCCTTCCGGGCCTTGCTGGCAAAGTAGGTGTACTTGTTGCGGGCCTGACTCTCCCCGGCAAAGGCGGTCCACAGGTTGGCCTCGGTTTTGCTGCCTTTCAACTCCATATGTAATTCCTCCTTGCTTAATTATCGATAATAATTCTTATTTATAGAATCATCTTAACATGGTGGCGAAGAAAATACAAGGGGCTGACGCAAATTTTTTCAGTTTAAGTTTTCAGGCCTCCGTACATACTAATGCCGGGAACACGCAAACCGTTTGCAAGGAGGATAGCCATGAAACTCAGACATCTGACCGTGCTGCCGGCAGCTGTTTTGACGGCCTTGCTGCTGGCCGGCTGCGGTGGGGATCAGACCGGTGGGAGCAACTCTCCCCATGTCGATCCCAGCGCCTCGCTGCACGTGAGTGATCAGCCACAGCCCAGCGTGAGCAACGACGCGATGGAGGGCGGCGGAGCAGGGGGGACCAATGACACCAACAACGACGGACACCCCGACGCCAGCCCGGACCACAGTGCCCAGTCCAGCGGCGATACGCCCCTGGACGACCTGGGTGATGCGGCGGGCGACCTGATCGAAGGGGCTGGAGACGCGGCCAAAGACGCCGGGGATGCGGTGGGCCGAGCCGCCGAGGACGCCGGAGACGCGGTGGGCCGGGCGGCCGAGGACGCCGGCCGTGCCGTTCGCTAATTAGAAAGACCGGCAGGGAAGCATCCCTGCCGGTCTGCTTGTTTGACCAGGCCTATCCCAGCACCGAGCCGATATATTTCTCCATGGTGTCCAGCTGATCCAGACCGCCTGGCTCCTGGCCCACCTTGGAAAAACCGTGGCTGAGATAGAAGCCCCTGGCCCGTTCATTCTCCGGGGCGCACCGCAGGCGGATGCGCCGCCGGCCCAGGCCCCGAAAGACGGAGATGGCCTGGCCCAGCATCTGGGTGCCCAGACCTTGCCCGCGGCACTCGGGCGTGACATAAAGGAAGGAGACACGTCCGATTTGCTGCTGGGCCTGTTGCTGGAAATCCATTTGGAGGATGCCCGCCACCGTCTGGCCGGCCATGGCCAGCAGGACGCTTCCGGGGTCCCGGCTCTGACTGAGCTGGGCGGCGGCCAGGAAGGGCTCTGGGTCAAAGTGGTCCAGCGTGCCGTGGCTGGCCATCCACCCCTCCCGCCGGGCGGAGCGATAGAGCTGCTCCTGCTCGGGTAAGCGCAGGGGGAGGAAATAGAGGGAGGTGGCGGCCAGATCCCGGGCCTTGGCGTCCCCCGAGCCGTCTCCTCGGTTGGGGCGGCCGGCCAGAGGGCCCAAATGCTTCGCGTCGTTGTAGAAGCAGACCTGGCAGGATCCGGCCTCAAACTCCAGTTTGGCCACGCTGGTGTTATCCCCCAGGGGCAGCTCCCCCATCCGCTCCAGGGGCATTCCCAGCCAGCCGGCCAGGGCAGAGCGGATGGCGCTGCCGTGGGTAAACACCGCCACCGTCTGGCCGGGATGGCTGTCGGCAATCCCCGCCACGGCGGCGTGGATGCGGCGCTGAAGCTCTGGATAGGTTTCGCTGCCCGGGACGTGCCAGCTGGGATCACAGCGCAGAAAGGCCAGCATCCCCGCTCGGTCCTGGCGCATCAGCTCGCCCCAGGTGCGGTCCTCCCAGCAGCCGCCGCCGATCTCCCGCAGCTGGGGGTCCACCCGCAGGGAGAGGGGCCGGCCGCGCAGGATGGCTCGGGCGGTGGTCATGGTGCGGTACAGGTCGCTGGAGTAAACCGCGTCAATGGGAATGTCCTGAAAGCGCTTGGCCAGCGCCTCAATCTGAGCATACCCCTTTGGGGTGATCAGGCCGTTGTACCAGCCGTGGCAGCGGCGGTAGAGGTTCCCCTCTGCCTGGGCGTGACGGATGAGATATACGGTGGTCATAAATCCATATCGCTTCTTTCCAATGGGTTACCAGGGCTGGATGGCGCCGGTGAGTTGGGCCACGCTGGACAGGCCCTGACGGGCGGCGATGTCCCGCAGCCCGTCCCGCACCTGAAGGGGGGCATAGGGGTCGGCCAGGCAGGCGGTGCCCACCGCCACGGCGCTGGCCCCGGCCAGCATGAGTTGGGCGGCAGAGTCCCCGTCGGACACTCCCCCCATGCCCAGGATGGGCAGCCCCACCCGGGATACCTCCCACACCATGCGCACCGCCACCGGCAGGACCGCCGGGCCGGACAGGCCGCCGGTGTTCCGGCGCAGGATGGGCCGCCGGGAGGCCACGTCAATGCGCATCCCCAGCAGGGTGTTGATCAGGGACAGGGCGTCCGCCCCCGCGTCGGCCACCGCCTGGGCGATGGCCACCACGTCGGTGACGTTGGGGGAGAGCTTGACCATCACCGGCGTTGCCCCCGCGTGGGCCTTGGCCACCCGGGTGACCTCGGCGGCCAGGTCAGGGCGGGTTCCATAAGCCAGGCCGCCAGCCTTGACGTTGGGGCAGGAGATGTTCAGCTCGATGAGATCCACCCCCGCCTGGGAGAGTTTTTCGCACATCTGGCCGTACTCCTCCGGCGTGTCGCCGGAGAGGTTGGCGATCACCTTCACATCGTACCGGCGCAGGAAGGGAAGTTCTTGGGCGAGAAAGGCGTCTATCCCCGGGTTTTGCAGCCCAACACTATTCAGAATACCCATGGGAGTCTCAGCAATGCGGGGGGGCGGGTTGCCCTTCCGGGGGGCGGCGGTCAGTCCTTTGACACAGATGGCCCCCAGCTCGGATAGGTCGTAGAATTGGCTGTACTCCCGGCCAAAGCCAAAGGTTCCGGAGGCGGCTACCACAGGGTTTTTCAACTCCACCCCGGCCAGTTTGACCGCCATAGAGGGCTCATGCATTCCAGTCCACCTCCTGTGCGGGAAAGACGGGGCCATCCTTACATACATGGGCATAGCCCCCGTCTACGGTGGGGCAGGCGCACACCAGGCACGCCCCTACGCCGCAGCCCATGCGCTCTTCTAAAGAGACTTGACAGTCCACCTCATACCGGGCGCAGACCGAGGCGACCGCCCGGAGCATGGGCTTGGGCCCGCAGGCCAGCACGCCGGCGTAGCGGCCGGGGTGGGACTCCAGCTCCTGGGCCACCAGGGCGTCCACAAAGCCGTGGTGGCCCAACGAGCCGTCGTCGGTGGCAAGGCGCACCCCACCGGGGCAGGCCTGGCCGAACTCCTCTAGCAGCATGGTCTGGCGGGCGGAGCGAAACCCCAGCACAGCGGTACACGCCCCGCCCCCCTGGACCGCGCAGCCCAGCAGGGGAGGGACGCCGATGCCGCCTCCCACCAACAGGTAGGATGCCCCCGACTTCATGGAAAAGCCGTTTCCCAGGGGGCCCAGGACGTCCAGGCTTTCTCCCACCTGTCGCTGGGACAGCCAAGCGGTGCCCTCCCCTCGCACCGAGAAGACCAGACGGATCAGGTCCCGCCGGGCCGACCAGTTGCAGATGGAGATGGGCCGGCGCAGCAGCTGGCCGGGGCCGCATTTGAGATGGAGAAACTGCCCCGGCGCGGCCACCTGTTCCGCCAGGCCTTGGCTCTCCAGCGTCATGGTCCAGTCGCCGCAGCCCAGCTGGGTCAGCTCCAGTACCTTGCATTGGCGCTCAAGTATTTGCATCCACACCATCCCCCAAACTGTCATCCACCGCTCTCTGCTCCAGATATCCCCAGTGGAAAAATTCCATATGCCCGCATTGCCGGCAGGATTGCAGCTCCACCTCCACCTTCCCGAACACCATGCGGTGGGCCATCGGGCCGGATCCGCAGAACACACACGGCTGTCGCTTGCGCATGAGAATCCCTCCTGATCCAACCGTCATAGGATGGTGATATGGGCCTTCAGTTCCTCCCGCATCTGGATGGCAGCGGCCCGGGCGGCGTCCTGGTAGTCCAGCCCATCCTTGCCCGTCTTCTGCCAGGCGCACAGGATGGAGCGGGAGGCGTTGACGATGGCTCCCCGGCCCAGCTCGTCAAAGGCATGGCGCACATCGGCGGCCGTCCCCCCCTGGGCGCCATAGCCAGGCACCAGGAAGAAGGTGCGCTCCAACTTGCGGCGCAGCTGCTTGAGCACCGAGGGGTGGGTGGCCCCCACCACAGCCCCAAGGGCCTGGTAGCCGTATGTCCCGGCGGTGCCCCGCCCCCAGCGCTCAATGAGCTCCCCCATGGCTGCGTAGACCAGCCGGTCGCCGGCCACCAGGTCCTGCAGCTCCACGCTGGAGGGGTTGGAGGTCTTGGCCAACACGAAGGCGGCCTTCCCCTGGGCCACGCATTGGTCCAGGAAGGGCTGGATGGCGTCCGAACCCATGTAGCCGTTCAGGGTGACGCAGTGGGCGTCAAATACGGGGCAGTCCGTCCCACCCACCCGGGTGGTTCCTAGCCAGGCTTCGGCATAGGCTTGGGCGGTGCTGCCGATGTCCCCCCGCTTGATGTCTGCGATGACATATAGGCCCTGCTCCTTGGCATAGCGGATGGTCTTTTCCAGCATGGCCATGCCGGGCCAGCCCAGGTTCTCATAGTAGGCGGCCTGAGGCTTGACGGCGGGGACGAGGTCGGCCAGCGCGTCGATCAGCCCCCGGTTGAATTCCCAAACGGCGTCCGCCGCCCCCATCAGGGTCTCCCCATGCTCCCGGAAGCTCTTTTCCCGGATGTGGGCGGGCACGTATTCGATCCGGGTGTCCAGCCCGGCCACCGTGGGATTTTTCTTCTCCCGGATCTTCTCCTGAAGCAGGTCAAACGACATGGTCAGCCCTCCTGGTAGATGATGATTCCCTGGGAAATGGTGTACTTCACCCGGCCCTGGACAGGGAAGCCGTGGAAGGGGGTGTTGCGCCCCTTGGAGGCAAAGCGATCCCGATCCACCGTCCAGCGTTCCTCCGGGTCAAAGATGACCACGTCGGCCCGTCCACCCACCTCCAGCCGCCCGGCGTCCAAGCCCAGGACGGCGGCGGGGGAGGCGCTCATCAGCTCGACCACCCGGGAGAGGGGGAGCAGCCCGGTGTGGTACAGGGCGGTGAGGGACAGGGCCAGGGAGATCTCCAGCCCAACCATGCCGCTGGGCGCTTGGGGCAGGGGCCTGTCCTTCTCCTGCTGGCAGTGGGGGGCGTGGTCGGTGACGATGGCGTCAATGGTGCCGTCGGCCAGCCCATCCAGAATGGCCTGCCGGTCCTCTGGGGTGCGCAGGGGAGGGTTGACCCGGGCCATGGACCCTTGGCGCAGCACCTCCTGCTGGGTGAGCAGGAAGTAGTGGGGGCAGGTTTCACAGGTGATGTTTACCCCCCTGGCCTTGGCCTGGCGCACGATGTCCACTGCCTTGCCGGTGGAGATGTGGCAGATGTGAACATGGGCCCCGGTCTCCTCAGCCAGCATGGCGTCCCGCATGACCTGCAACTCCTCGGCGATGGCCGGGCGTCCTGGCAGGCCCAGCGCCTGGGACACCTCCCCCTCGTTGAGCGCGTAGTTGCCCACCAGGTCCCGGTCCTCGCAGTGGTCCAATAGAGGCAGACCGGCGGACTTAGCCGCCCGCAGGGCCTGGCGCAGCAGGGCCTGGTTCTGGATGGGCATCCCATCGTCGGTGACCGCGGGGGCCCCAGCCTGGCGCAGGGCGGCAAAGTCGGTGAGCGCCTGGCCCCGCTGCCCCACACTCACCGCACCGGCGGGCAGCACCCGCACGCCGGTGGGCGCCGCCTTTTCCCGCACCAGGGCGATCACCTCGGGACAATCGGCAGCCGGGCGGGTGTTGGGCATGGCCACCAGCGTGGTCACCCCCCCCCGGGCCGCGGCGGCGCAGCCGGTGGCCACCGTCTCCTTCTCCTCAAATCCTGGCTCCCGCAGGTGGACGTGCAGGTCCACCAGCCCGGGGGCCACCACCATTCCCGCAGCGGAGATCACCTGCGCCCCTGGGCTGTCCAGTCCGGGGCCGAGGCCTGTGATCCGGCCGTTTTCAATTCTCAGATCGGCGGTTTGATCCACGCCGCTGGCCGGGTCGATCACCCGGCCTTCCTTGATCAGCAGCGCCATGAAACACCTCCGCAAACTATGTGATTTGAAACCATTATATCGGAGAAGGGGATAGAAGGCAAGGGAAAGTGGGGAAAATCAAACCGGAGTCCCGGCGGGCAGGGGAAAGGCCCTGTCCCACAAGGGGGCAGGGCCTTTCCAGCGAGCAAGCCTGTAAGCCGGGTTCTGTCCTTTAAGACAGCCATCTATCTTGACGCACCGTTGCCGATGCGTTCTAGCCACCTCCAAAACGCGGCCGGGCCGGCCTTGACGCGTTACCACGGTGTTGCTCCGGATAGAGTTTACAGCGATGAGCAGTTCCCAGTCATCGGGCGGGCGCTTATCTCCGCCTTTCCACCCTTACCTCGTGGGCGCATGCGCCAGAGGCGCCCTGCGCCTGCTCCCCCAGAGGGGCGAGGCGGTATATCTCTGTTGCACTTTTCCTGAAGTCGCCTTCGGCGGGCGTTACCCGTTATCCTTGCCCTGTGGAGCCCGGACTTTCCTCATAGGCGGCCTTTCGGCCTACCCACGCGGCTGTCCAGCTTACTCGTGAGACGATTGTACTTCAACTTTGGGTGATTGTCAAATGAGACTTGTTGCGGTATAATATGAGTTCAGACTTGGGGCCGGGCTCCGGCCGGCCCGTGTTTTTTGGAAAACCATTGGGGGAGGCATTGCGATCCATGCAGTCAATCTTGCAGGAATTCATCCGCACGCTGCAGGGCAAGCGGGTTGCCGTGGTGGGCATCGGCGTGTCCAACACCCCGCTGATCGAACGCTTGCTGGAGGGGGGCGTGTCCGTGCTGGCCTGCGACCGAAGGGAGCGGGAGCAGTTTCACGGCCAGATCGAGCGCTGGGAGGCCCAGGGGCTGGAAGCCCGGTTGGGAGCGGACTACCTGGATGGCCTGGACGGGGCGGATGTGATCTTCCGCACCCCCGGCCTGCGCCCGGACGTGCCCCAGCTGGCCCGGGCAGTGGAGCGAGGGGCCAAGCTCACCTCGGAGATGGAGGCTTTTTTGGCGCTGTGCCCCTGCCAGGTCATCGCCGTGACGGGCTCTGACGGCAAGACCACCACCACTACCATCATCGCCGGTCTGCTTCGGGATGCCGGCTACCGCACCTTTGTGGGTGGCAACATCGGCCACCCCCTCCTGTGTGAGGTGGATCAGATCCCGCCGGACGCCTATGTGGTGCTGGAACTGTCCTCCTTCCAGCTGTTGACTATGCGCCAAAGCCCCAACGTGGCGGTCATCACCAACCTGTCCCCCAACCATCTGGATGTACACCGGGACATGGAGGAGTATGTGCAGGCCAAGCGGAACATCTTCGCCTATCAGGAGGACCAGGACCGGCTGGTGCTCAACGCCGATCAGCCCCTCACCGCCTCCTTTGCCCAGCAGGCCAAGGGGCGGGTTACCCTGTTCAGCCGGCAGCGGACGCTGGAGGGCGGGGTGTGCCTGCGGGATGGGATGATCTTTAGCGGCGGTCGCCCAGTGCTGGCTGCCTCAGACATCCTGCTGCCCGGGGTCCATAACTTGGAAAACTACCTGGCGGCCATCGCCGCGGTAGAGGGGCTGGTATCCAGCCAGACCATCCAGGACTTTGCCAGGCACTTTCCCGGGGTGGAGCACCGCATCGAGCTGGTGCGGGAGCGGGCAGGGGTGCGCTGGTACAACGACTCCATCGCCTCCAGCCCAACCCGGACCATGGCGGGGCTGCGCTGCTTTTCCACCCCTGTGATCCTCCTGGCCGGGGGATATGACAAGAACCTGTCCTATGACGCGCTCGGGCCAGAGATTGTTAATCATGTAAAGGTATTAATCCTCACGGGGCAGACCGCAGACAAGATCCAGGAAGCCACCCAGAATTCCCCGGGCTACCGGCCTGGCCGGCCGGAGATCGTCCGGTGCGATACGCTGGAAGCGGCGGTGGCCCGGGCAAACGAGTTGGCCCGACCAGGGGACGCGGTGTTGCTCTCCCCGGCCAGCGCCTCCTTTGACCAGTTTGAAAACTTTGCCCAGCGGGGCCGGGCATTCAAAGACTATGTGCGGGCGCTGGAGCCTGCGGAAGGGGGAGGGGCGCGGGATGGACAGCTGTGAAATGCTCCGGCTCCTGTGCCTGCAGGAAGGGCCGTCCGGCTTTGAGTCGCGAGTGGCTCAGGTGGCCAAGACCCTTTTGGAACCGCTGGTGGACCAAGTGTGGATCGACCGGATGGGCAATCTGGTTGGCCTGCGCCGTTGCGGGCGGCCGGGAGCGGGCAAGCTGCTGCTGGACGCCCATCTGGATGAGATTGGGCTGGTGGTGACCGGGGTAAAGGACGGCTTCCTCCGCTTTGCTGCCATCGGTGGGGTGGATCCTCGGATGCTTCCCGACCGGGAGCTGACCATCCTCACCCATCCGCCCCGGTTTGGGGTGGTGGCCTGCCTGCCCCCCCATGTGCTGACCGACGCCGAGCGGGAGAAGGCGCCGACCATCGACGAACTCTATGTGGACGTGGGACTGAGCCAGCAGCAGGCCCAGCGGGAGATCCCGGTGGGGACGCCCATGGTGTTCCGTCCAAGCTTTCTCCGGTTGGGCCAGCGCCAGGTGTGCGGCAAGGCCATGGATGACCGCTCCTGCTTTGTGGCCCTGCTGCGGACTGCCCAGCTGCTCCGGGCGCAGCCTCTGGATGTGGACGTGTATTTCCTGGGCAGCGTGAGGGAGGAGACGTCCAGCGCCGGGGCCATCACTGCCGTCCAGGCCCTGGAGCCGGACTGGTGCGTGGCGGTGGATGTCACCCATGGCAGCACGCCGGACAGCCCTAAGGACCAGAGCTTCACGCTGGGGTCGGGCCCGGCGGTGGGCATCGGCCCCAACATGACCCGCTGGATGTCCCGGCGGCTGCTGGACCAGGCCCAGGCGCTGGGCATCCCGGTGCAGCAAGAGGTCATGGGTGGCAGTTCGGGCACCAACGCCTGGAAGATGCAGATCTGCAACGAGGGGGTGGCCACCGCCGTGCTCTCTCTGTCCCTAAAATATATGCACACCCCAGTGGAGGTGGTGGACCTGGACGATCTGGAGCACACGGCCAGGCTGCTGGCTGCCTTTGCCCAGGGTCTGGGAGAGGAGGGCGCAAGGGATGATTGAGACGGTGAAGGCGCTGTGCGCTCTGCCCGGGGTGTCCTCCTTTGAGGAGCCGGTGCGCGCCTATCTCAGGGACCGCGCCGCCCCCTATGCCCACCGCATCCGGGTAGACGCCATGGGCAACCTCATCGTGTTCAAGCGGGGGACTAAGCCCACCGGCAGCCGGCTGATGCTGTGCGCCCACATGGACGAGGTGGGGCTGATCGTGCGCTCCATCACTTCAGAGGGCTACCTGAAGTTCCACTGCGTGGGCGGCATCGACCGCCGGGTCCTGCTGGGCAAACAGGTGCGGGTGGGGGAGGGGCAGGTGCCCGGGGTGATCGGGCTGAAGGCCATCCACCTGACCACACTGGAAGAGCGCAAGAAGGTCCCCCGCCTGGAGGACTACTACCTGGACATCGGCGCCCGGGACCGGCAGGAGGCCCAGGCGCTGGTCAGTCCAGGGGACTGCGCCGTGTTTGAAAGCGACGTGTTGGAGTTCGGCCAGGGGATGCTCAAGGCCAAGGCCATCGACGACCGGGTGGGGTGCGCGGTGCTGATCAAGCTGCTGGAGGAGCCCCTGCCCATGGACTGCACCTTCGTCTTTACGGTGCAGGAGGAGGTGGGCACCCGGGGGGCATTTGGGGCGGCCTTCTCCGTCACACCGGAGATCGCCCTGGTGCTGGAGGGCACCACCGCGGCGGACAACCCAGCCCTGGAACCCCATGCCCAGGTGTGCTGGCCCGGCAGGGGGCCGGTGCTGTCCTGGATGGACGGCAGCGCCATCTATGACCGGGGGCTGTTTGAACTGCTGCGCCAGCTGGCCCAGGACAACGGGCTGCCCTGGCAGGTGAAGCACTATCTGGCCGGCGGCACCGACGCCGGGGCCATCCAGCGAACCAAGGCCGGCGTGCGGGTGGCGGGGATCTCCGCCCCGGTGCGCTATCTCCACGCCCCTAGCAGCGTGGCCTGTATCTCCGATATGGAACATATGCTCACCCTGGCCCGGCTGTTTATGGCCGCGGTGGCAGAGCAAATCTGACAGGAGGCAGTAGGCATGGATCTGATGGAAACCTTGCGGCGGATTACCGCCGCCTACGGCCCATCCGGCAAGGAGGATGAAGTGGCCCAGCTCATCCAGGAGCTGGCCGCACCTTATTGCGACGAGCTCCGGCGGGACACCCTGGGCAACCTCATCTGCCACCGGCGGGGGAGTGGACCTCGGGTGATGGTCTCCGCTCACATGGACACCATTGCCCTGGTGGCCACCCATGTGGACGAGCAGGGCCATATCCGGGTGGGAGGGCTCGGTGGCATTTCCCCTGACCGGGTGGTGCACACGCCGGTGCGCTTTCAAAACGGGCAGGGGGGCGTGGTGCAGGCCCAGGCCGATGTGGAGCCTGGCAAGCGCAAGCGCTCCGACCTGTTCCTGGACGTGGGCGCAGCCGACCGGGAGCAAGCCCAGCGCCTGGTCCAGATCGGCGACGCGGCGGTGTTTGACACCCGGCTGATCCAGCTGGGCCACCGAGTCAGCGCCCCCTATCTGGACAACCGGGCCGGGTGTGCGGCCCAGCTAGCAGCCATGTCCGCGCTGGGGGAGACGGATAACGACCTGTATTTCGTCTTCTCCGCCCAGGAAGAAGTGGGCACCCGGGGGGCGAAAACCGCCGCCTGGGCTATTGAGCCGGACTACGGCCTGGCCCTGGACGTCACCCCCGCTGACGACCAGCCTGGATCCAAGCACCTGGTGAGCAGCGTGCTGGGGGGCGGCGCGGCGGTGAAGGTGATGGACGGTTCGGTGATCTGCCACCCTTGGATGGTGGAGCGGCTGATGCAGCTGGCCCAGCAGAAGGGCATTCCGGCCCAGCGGGATGTGATCCGCGCCGGCGGCACCGACACCGGTCCCATCCACCTCAACCGGGCCGGGGTGATCACCGGGGGCATTTCCATTCCCTGGCGGTACGGTCACAGCCCCATGGAGCTGGTGGACCTGCGGGATGTGCAGGCCTGCGCGGATCTGACCAGGGCCTTCCTGGAATCTAAGTTAGAGAAAGTGTGTTAAGGTAAATGTCTTTACAGATTTCTCGGCGGGTATTGGACCTGGCCGACCAGGCGGAGGCCCGGGTACGGGGCCAGTTTGCCCGCATCGACGCCATTGCCCAGCACAACACTCAGCGGGTGCTGGCCGCCTTTCAGAACCACCGGGTGGCGGAGGGCTACTTTGCTGGCACCACCGGCTATGGGTATGACGACCTGGGCCGGGATCAGCTGGATCGGATCTATGCAGAGCTGTTTGGCACCCAGGACGCCCTGGTGCGCATTGGCTTCGTCAACGGCACCCACGCCATCGCAGCGGCGCTGTTCGGCGCGCTGCGTCCGGGGGAGGTGCTGCTCAGCGCCGTGGGCGCGCCCTACGACACCCTGCTGGGGGTGATTGGGGTCACGGATAAGGGCTGGGGCTCGCTGAAGGATTACGGCGTGGGCTATCAACAGGTGGAGCCGGCGGCGGGCGGGGAGCCAGACCTGGAGGGAATTGCCCGGGCCGCTGGGGATCCCCGGGTCAAGGCGGTGCTCATCCAGCGCTCCAAGGGCTACTCCACCCGGGCCTCCCTGTCGGTGGAGCAGATCGGGGAGATATGCGCCGTCCTGCGCTGGGCAAACCCCGAGGCTGCCATCCTGGTGGACAACTGTTACGGAGAATTTGTGGAGCGGCAGGAGCCCACCCATGTGGGGGCAGACCTGGCTGTGGGCTCCCTGATCAAGAACCCCGGCGGAGGGCTGGCCCCCACGGGGGCTTACCTGGCCGGGCGGCAGGATCTGGTGGAGGCCGCGGCCGCCCGCCTGACCTGCCCGGGCATCGGCCGGGAGTGCGGGGCAACCTTGGGGCAAAACCGCCTGCTCTACCAGGGGCTGTTTTTGGCCCCCCACACGGTGGCCCAGGCGCTGAAAACCGCCGTGTTCGGGGCTGGAATCATGGAGCTGCTGGGCTATGAGACCCAGCCCCCCTCGGATGAGGTTCGGCACGACATTATCCAGATGATCCGCCTGGGGGATCCGGAAAAGGTGAAGCGCTTCTGCCAGGGCATCCAGTCGGGCGCGCCGGTGGACTCCTATGTGACGCCGGAGCCCTGGGATATGCCCGGCTACGACTGCCAGGTCATCATGGCCGCCGGGGCCTTCATCCAGGGCGCATCCATCGAGCTGTCCGCGGATGCGCCCATGCGGGAGCCCTACGCCGTCTATCTCCAGGGGGGGCTGACCTATGAGTCTGGGAAGGCGGGGATCCTGCTGGCTGTGGAACAGCTGCTGAGCACATAGGCCGAGCCGTGGGGCGCATACAGTTTGCCTGGAGGTGATTGTATGCCCGCGCGCTTTGCCCGCAGGGGTGCCCTCCGGCTGCGGGGCGGCCGGTGGCGGGGCCCGGTGTGGCTGCCGCCGCTGTTGGCGGCGGCTGGATTGGCCATACTCCTGCTGGCCGTGGTGTCCAGTCAGCTGCGGCCTGTGATCCGCACCATGGCTGTCAGCAAGGCCACCAATCTGATCTCTGCCCTGTCTGCCGCCACGGTGGACGACAGTCTGACGGCCCTGCAAATGGAGTATGCCAGCTTCATCACCCTGCGCACCGACCAGGAGGGGAATGTGGCATCCCTTTCCGGGGACATCCAGGCCAGCAGCCGCTTCAAGCGCCAGGTGATCGACGGGCTGGTCAACCGGCTGGAACACCTGGATCCGGACGAGCTAGGCATCCCGATGGGCACCCTGACCGGACGGCTGCTCCTGGCCGGGCTGGGCCCGGAGATCCGGGTGGGCATCCAATCGGTGGGGGACGTGACGGCCCAGCTGGAAAGCGACTTTTCCGCCGCCGGCGTCAACCAGACCCTGCACCGCATCACCCTGGATCTGACCATCACAGTCCATTTGGTCATCCCGGGGGAGATCATCCCGGTGACGGTGCACGAGCAGGTTCCGGTGGCCGAGACTGTCCTGGTGGGGGAGGTCCCCAACACCTATATCCAATTGGAGGCATCCGGCGGCGGGTCGTGACCCCTGCCCATCTTTACAACACGCAGCGCCAGGCCAGGCGCGGGGAGGCAATCATGGACGAGAAGGCATTGGCCGGGCAGCTTCGCCAACAGCTCAACGAGCACAACTACCGCTACTATGTGCTGGACGATCCCATCATCTCGGACTTTGAATATGACCGGCTGCTGCGCCAGCTGGAGGATCTGGAGGCGGCCCATCCCGAGCTGGTCACCCCCGACTCCCCTACCCAGCGAGTGGGGGGGCAGGCGCTGGACAGTTTTGAACAGGTGATCCATCAGGTCCCCCTGCAAAGCCTGCAGGACGTGTTCTCCAGGGAGGAGCTGGAGCAGTTTGACCAGCGGATGCGGGAGAGCGCAGGGGCGGTGGAATACCTGGTGGAACCAAAGGTGGACGGACTGTCTGTGGCCCTGGAGTATCAGGACGGGGTCTTCCTGCGAGGGGCCACCCGGGGGGACGGGCAGGCGGGGGAGGACGTGACGGACAACCTGCGCACCATTCGCTCCATTCCCCTGCGACTGGAGGGGGTGCCGGGCCGGCTGATCGTGCGCGGCGAGGTCTATCTGCCCAAGCAGGCCTTCCAGCAGCTCAACCAGGCCCGGGAGGCGGAGGGCCAGCCCCTGTTTGCCAACCCTCGCAACGCCGCGGCCGGCTCCATGCGCCAGCTGGACCCCAAGGTGGCCGCCGCCCGGGGGCTGGACATCGTCATTTTCAACATCCAGTTCTGGGATGGCCCGCCCTTCCAGACTGACAGTGCCAGCCTGGACTGGCTGAGGCAGCGGCGCTTTAAGGTGATCCAATACTTCCAGTCCGACGATATGGCCCAGGTGCTGTCCCACATCCAGCGCATGGGGGAGCGGCGGGAGGACTATCCCTTTGAGATCGACGGCGCGGTGGTCAAGCTCAATGACTTATCCCAGCGGGAGGTGTTGGGCCAAACGGCCAAGTTTCCCCGCTGGGCCGCGGCTTACAAGTACCCGCCGGAGCAGCAGCAGAGCGTGGTACAGGACATCGTGGTCCAGGTTGGCCGCACCGGGGTGCTCACGCCCAAGGCGGTGGTGGCCCCGGTGAGACTGGCGGGCACCACGGTGACCCACGCCACCCTCCACAACCAGGACTATATCGCCCAGAAGGACATCCGCATCGGCGATACGGTGGTGATCCAGAAGGCTGGGGAGATCATCCCGGAGATCGTCCGGGTGGTGGTGGAAAAACGCCCGGCGGGCACGCACCCCTATCAGCTGCCGGAGGTCTGCCCGGTATGCGGCGCGCCGGTGGCCCGGGACGAGGACGGGGCCCACATCCGGTGCACCGGCGCGGAGTGCCCCGCCCAGCTGCTGCGCAACATCGTCCACTTCGCCAGCCGGGACGCCATGGACATCGACGGGCTGGGCTCCGCGGTGGCAGAGGCCCTGATCCAGGCCGGGCTGGTGCGCACGCCGGCCGACCTTTACCGGCTGGAGCAGGATCAGCTGGCCGGTTTGGAGCGGATGGGGCAAAAGTCCGCCCAGAACCTGCTGGACGCGCTGGAGCGCTCCAAGGGCAACGACCTGTCCCGACTGCTGTACGCCTTTGGCATCCGCCAGGTGGGACAGAAGGCGGCCCAGGTCCTGGCTGCCCACTTTGGCACCCTGGACCGGCTGGCCCAGGCCAGCGCGGAGGAGCTGACTGCCATCGAGGACATCGGGGCCATCACCGCGGACTATCTCACCCGCTGGTTCGCCTCCCCCCAGAGCCAGCACCTGATGTCCGCGCTGCGGCAGGTAGGGGTGAATATGGCCTATACCGGCCAGCCGGTAGACGGACTGCTGGAGGGGCTGACCTTTGTGCTCACCGGGGAGCTGTCGGCCTATTCCCGCAAGCAGGCGGGGGAGCGGCTGGAGCAGCTTGGGGCAAAGGTGACCGGATCGGTGTCTAAAAAGACCAGCTGCGTGGTGGCCGGCCAGGCCGCCGGCTCCAAGCTGAGCCGGGCCCAGGAGCTGGGCGTGCCCGTGCTCACTGAGGAGGAGTTTCTCCTCCTCATCGGCGAGGAGGAGGGGGACTGCCAGGCGATCCTGGCCCAGCTGCGGCGGTCGGACTGAAGGAGAAAGAGAGACAGGGAGATGGAATAAGCTCATGATGATTCACAGCGCAAAGCGGATGGACGGCTTCCAGCCGGGCATCTTCAACGTCCTGGACCAGCGCCGGCAGCAGCGACTGGCCCAGGGCAAGCAGGTGTACAACCTGTCCATTGGAACGCCCGATTTCCTGCCTGACCCCCATGTGGTGCAGGCCATGGCCCAGGCTGCGGCCGACCCAGGCAACTACCGCTATTCCCTCAGCGAACGCCCGGAGCTGATCCAGGCGGTACAGGAGTGGTATGCCAGCCGATACGGGGTGGAGCTGGAGCCGGATGAGCTGATGGCGGTCTACGGCTCCCAGGAGGGGCTGGCCCACATCGGATGGGCCCTGTGCGATCCCGGGGACATCGTGCTGGTGCCCAACCCGGGCTACCCCATCTTCACCCTGGGTCCCGCCCTGTGCGGGGCTCTCTGTGTGGGCTATGCGCTGCGGCGGGAGAACGGGTTTCTGCCCGACCTGGCCCACTTTGACCCAGAGCTTGCCCGGCGGGCCAAATGCATGGTGGTGTCCTATCCGGCCAACCCGGTGGGGGTGGCCGCGCCGGACAGCTTCTATGAGGAGCTGATCGCCTTTGCCCGGCGGTATGAGATCCTGATCATCCATGACAACGCCTATTCGGAGATCGTCTACGACGGCCGGCAGGGGAAATCCTTCCTGTCCTATCCCGGCGCCCGGCAGGTGGGTGTGGAGTTCAACTCCCTGTCCAAAACCTACAACCTCACCGGCGCGCGCATTTCCTTCCTGCTGGGCAACCGGGAGGTGGTTGGGTGCTTTCGCCGGCTGAGATCCCAGATCGACTATGGGATCTTTTTGCCGGTGCAGGAAGCTGCGGTAGCCGCCCTGCGCGGCCCCCAAGACAGCGTGACCCGACATCGGATGGAGTATCAGGCCAGGCGGGACGCGCTGTGTGGCGGACTGCGGTCCATCGGCTGGGAGGTTCCAGATAGCCAGGGCAGCATGTTTGTCTGGGGGCCGCTGCCCAAAGGCTACTCCAACTGCGTGGACTTCTGCTATGAGCTGCTGGATCGGACGGGCCTGCTGTGCACCCCCGGCTCCGCATTCGGTTCCCTGGGGGAGGGGTATGTGCGCTTTGCCCTGGTCCAGCCCGTGCCGGTCATGGAGCAGATCGTCGCTGCGGTGGCAGACAGCGGCATCTTGAACCGGTGAGGGGGGTGGAGATATGACAGAAGGCATTGGAAGGCGGATAGCCGCCCTGCTATCCACTCTGGTTCTGGCCCTGATGGCCCTGTGCGGCTGCCAGGCGCTGCTGCCCCCTGGGCAGGCCCCCTCTTTGGGGGAGGTTCCGGCCTATGCCGGGCATCCCTATGTGACCATTTCGGACAACCAGCCTGGCTTCACGCTGGACGACTTCACCACCCAGCCCTTCGAGCAATACAGCCCGCTGGATGGCCTGGGCCGCTGCGGCACGGCTTACGCCAATGTGGGTCCGGAGACCATGCCCACCCAGGAGCGGGAGTCCATCAGCCAGGTGGAGCCCACCGGCTGGGTGAACCAGCGCTACGAGTTTGTAGACGGGGAGTACCTGTACAACCGCTGCCACCTCATTGGCTTTCAGCTCACCGGGGAGAACGCCAACGAGCGCAACCTGATCACCGGCACCCGATACCTGAATGTGGAGGGGATGCTCCCCTTTGAAAACCTGGTGGCCGGCTATGTGCGGGAAACGGGCAACCATGTGCTCTACCGGGTGACCCCTGTCTTTCAAGGGGACAACCTGCTGGCCAGCGGGGTTCAGATGGAGGCCATCTCGGTGGAGGACGAAGGGGAAGGGGTGTGCTTCAACGTCTACATCTACAACGTGCAGCCCGGGGTGTCCATCGACTACGCCACAGGGGAGAACCAGGCGGATCTGGAGGTCCTCTCCCAGGGGGAGACGGGGCGGTATGTGCTCAACACCAGCAGCCGGCGCTTCCACCTGCCCAGCTGCCCCAGCGTGGCGGACATCCGGCAGGGCAATCGCCAGGACTACGAGGGGACCCGGGAGTTGCTGCTGGCCCAGGGTTATCAGCCCTGCGGCAACTGCCATCCCTGACCCACACCCCACAAGCCGCCGGCGTGGCCAGATTTTGGGCTGCGCCGGCGTTTTTTCATCTCAGGAATAGGAATATCCGGTCGGATTCCCTCCAAACAAGCAGGCTGTCACCGCCTGTCAGGCCCGCATAGAATGGGATGACAGTCTCTGTCAAACCTTTCGTGAGGAGGCAACGTGATTGGATTCCAACACCGCACCCAATTCCCGGCATTGCGAGGACGGGCAGGGAACGCTTTCCCACTGCGCCCCGCTGGCGGTTCCGTTTGTTCCCTTTCAGCAGCAGGGGAGCAAGCTATATGATCAGAAGGACGCCTTGGCCAACGGCACACTGTTTCCGGGGCTCAACCTTCCCTTCCATGTAAAGACGCAGGCGGCCACCTTGGCCGAGGGGGCCGCGGCTGAGCTACAGGCCCTGAACTTTGTCATCACCGAGCTGGGTCTCTACCTGGACACCCACCAGGAGGACGCGGAGGCAGCTGCGCTCTTTCAACAGTACACCCGCCTGGCCGAGCAGGGCAGGCGCCGCTATGAGGCCATGTACGGCCCGCTGACCCAGGCCAACGCCATTCAAAACGGCGTCTATACCTGGCTGAACGACCCCTGGCCCTGGGAGTACCGCAGAGAGGGGGGTGACAACTAAATGTTTGTCTATGAGAAGAAGCTGCAGTACCCGGTCCGCATCAAGAACTGCAACCCCAAGCTGGCCGCGGCCATCATCTCTCAATACGGGGGACCCGACGGTGAGCTGGGCGCCTCCCTGCGCTATCTCAGCCAGCGCTACGCCATGCCCTACCCGGAGCTGAAGGGGCTGCTGACCGACATTGGCACCGAGGAGCTGGGGCACCTGGAGATGATCGGCGCCATCGTCCACCAGCTGACCCGAAAGCTCAGCGATGAGCAGATCAAGACCGCCGGCTTTGACGCCTACTTCGTGGACCACACCACCGGGGTCTATCCCACCGCCGCCTCCGGCTGGCCCTACAACGCGGCCTCCATGGCGGTGAAGGGGGATGTGATCTGCGACCTGACCGAGGATCTGGCAGCGGAACAAAAGGCCCGGGTCACCTACGACAACATCCTGCGCCTGTCTGACGACCCTGACGTCAGCGACGTGATCCGCTTTTTGAGGGAGCGGGAGATCGTCCACTTCCAGCGTTTTGGCGAGGCCATCGAGCTGGCCAAGCAGCGCATGAATCAAAAGAACGTCTACTATATGAACCCGGCCTTTGACCGATAAATCAAACATCCCCACTGGGCCGTCCGGGAAACCGGGCGGCCCGGTGTTTTTTCTTTTTCTTTTGAAATTTGATCAAAAGAGTAGTATAATGACAAGAAGCCCGGCCTCCGGCCCAGCTGCACACCGGTCCGGGCCCTGTGTCACCAAAGATAAAAGGAGTGATCGCCATGCTGAACGTGGGCACGAAAGCCCCTGATTTCACCCTGTCCGACCAGGACGGAAACCAGGTCCGCCTGTCCGATTTCCTGGGCCGGAAGGTGGTGCTGTATTTCTATCCCAAGGACAACACCCCCGGCTGCACCCGGCAGGCCTGCGCCTTTGCCGAGCGCTACCCGGCCTTCCAGGCCAAGGGGGCGGTGGTCATCGGGATCAGCAAGGATTCCGCCGCCTCCCACCAGAAGTTTGCTCAAAAATATGAACTGCCCTTCCTACTGCTGGCCGACCCGGAGCTGCAGGCCATCCAGGCCTATGGGGTGTGGCAGGAGAAGAAGCTCTATGGCAAGGTGAGCATGGGTGTGGTGCGCACCACCTACCTCATCGACGAACAGGGGGTCATCGTCCAGGCCCAGGAGAAGGTCAAGCCGGACACCAACCCCCAGGACTTCCTGGCCTATGTGGAGGGGGTGGAGAAATGCTGAGGAGATTGGCCCACCTGCTGGGCGGTGGCCGGGAGGGCGATGGGTACCATCACATCTCCCCCCAGCAGGCCAAGCAGCGTATGCAGGAGCACCCCGACGCCGTCATCCTGGACGTGCGGGAGCGGGACGAGTATGTCCGGGGCCACATTCCCCGGGCCACTCTGCTGCCCCTGAGCACCTTCAGCGAGGCCCAGGCGGCCCAGGCCATCCCCGGCGGCAAGGACGCCCAGGTGCTGGTCTACTGCCAAAGCGGCGGCCGCAGCCGGATGGCCGCAGAGGCCCTGGCCGACATGGGCTACACCCAGGTCTATGATTTTGGCGGCATTCTGCGCTGGCCCTATGAGGTGGAGCAGGGGGGATGAAGCTAATCATCGCCCCTGCCAAGAAGATGCGGGTGGACCGGGACACCTTGCCCTGGCGGGATCTGCCCCAGTTCTTGGATCGCTCGGAGGTGATCTATCGGCAGCTGCAGTCCATGTCCTATGAGCAGCTCAAGGCCCTCTGGAAGTGTAATGATCAGATCACCGCCCTCAACCTGGACCGACTGGCCCGCTTCGGACTGCGCCGGGACCTGACCCCTGCCATCCTGGCCTACGAGGGGATCCAGTACCAGTACATGGCCCCCGGTGTGTTTACCCAGGCCGCCTTCGACTACATTCAGGATCACCTGCGCATTCTCTCCGGCCTGTACGGAGTGCTGCGCCCCTTCGATGGAGTGATTCCCTATCGGCTGGAGATGCAGGCCAAGCTGAAAATCGGGCAGGCAAAAGACCTTTATAGCTACTGGGGAAGTCTGCTTGCAGACGCGCTCTACCGGGAGACTGACTGCGTGGTTGACCTGGCTTCCAAGGAGTACAGCCGCTGCATCATCCAGCACCGCCCGGCGGGGGCCCGGCTGATTACCTGCGTGTTCGGGGAGCTGGCGGACGGCAAGGTGGTGGAAAAGGGCACCCTGTGCAAGATGGCCAGAGGCGAGATGGTGCGCTTTCTGGCCGAGCGTGGGGTGGATGACCCGGAGGGGCTCAAGGAGTTCCAGGGGCTGGACTATGCCTTTTCCCCCGTCCATTCCGATGGGGAGACCTATACCTTCCTGCTGCGCCCCAGGGAGGGTGGACAGGGTCGGTGAAGTTCTCCAAAAACATCCAAAAGCGGGAGATAAGCCTTGAAATCCGGCTGGGGGTGTGCTATGATGGAGCAAATCAGACGAATGGGGGGAGAAGCCATGACCCACATCCAGACGCTCAACGGCGCCACGCTGAAGAGCAGCGCCGCCTATGGCGGCTGCGGCGAGTGCCAGACCTCTTGCCAGTCCGCCTGCAAGACCTCCTGTACGGTCGCCAACCAGACCTGCGAGCATCAGAAGTAAGAGACGCGAAGCGACCTCCAGAAAAAGGGTGGGCCAGTCCCACCCTTTTTCTGCGCAAAACGTGATCAAAGGAGAAGATACCCCATGGTTCACACATTTCAATGTCTGGGCGTGTTCCTTGCCGTCGACGTATACAGCGGCGCGGTCCACATCCTGGACGAGACCGCTTATGACCTGCTCAACCTGCTGGACGGCCCTTTGCCGGAGGGGGATTGCCCCGCTTGGGTGCTTGAGCGGCTGTCCGGCCACGGCCCACAGGAGGTGCAGGGCGCCTGGGAGGAACTGCAAGCGCTCACCCACCAGGGGCTGTTGTTCACCGACGACAGCTACCTGGATCCAGAGGCCGCAGCCCTCCTGCAAAAGGAGGCCCCCATCAAAGCCCTGTGCCTGCACGTCTCCCACGACTGTAACCTGCGGTGCGAGTACTGCTTTGCCTCCACCGGCGATTTCGGGACCGGCAAGCGGGTGACCATGGACGTGGAAACGGCCAAGAAGGCCATTGACTTTGTCATCCAGCGCTCGGGCAAGCGGCGGAACATCGAGGTGGACTTCTTTGGCGGGGAGCCCCTGATGGCCATGGATACCGTCAAGTCCACCGTGGACTATGCCCGCTCTCTGGAGAAGAAGCACAACAAGAGCTTCCGCTTCACCATCACCACCAACGGCGTGCTGCTCAACGACGAGACCATCGAGTACATCAACCGGGAGATGTCCAACGCGGTGCTCTCCCTAGACGGACGCCCTGAGGTCAACGACGCCATGCGCAAGACCGCCGCGGAAACGGGCAGCTATGAGGTGATCCTGCCCAAATTTCAGAAGCTGGTGGCGGGCAGGGGGGAGAAGGACTACTACCTGCGCGGGACCTTCACTCGGAACAACCGGGACTTTGCCGCGGACGTGCTCCACATTGCCGACCAGGGCTTCCGCCACGTCTCGGTGGAACCTGTGGTGGGCAGCCCTGAGCAGGACTACACCTTCCGGGAGGAAGACCTGCCCGGGCTGCTGCAGGAGTACGAGAACCTGGCCGAGCAGCTGCTGGACCGGGATGACGTGAACTTCTTCCATTTCTATGTGGATCTGTCCCAGGGCCCCTGCGTCATCAAGCGGGTGCGGGGCTGCGGAGCCGGGTGCGAATATGTGGCCGTCACCCCGGACGGCGACATCTATCCCTGCCATCAGTTCGTGGGCAACGAGGACTACCGACTGGGCAACGTCTGGGAGGGGAGCTTCAACATGGACCTGTCCCATCAGTTTGCCGATCTGAACATTTACAGCCGGCCAGACTGCCAGAGCTGCTGGGCCAAGTTCTATTGCAGCGGGGGCTGCTCGGCCTCCAACCTCCAGACCAACGGCGACATCAAGCAGCCCAATGAGTTTGGCTGCCAGCTGCAGCGCAAGCGTCTGGAGTGTGCCATCGCCATGCAGGCCCGGCGATCCATGGCCCAGAAAGCGGAATAAACGCAAAAAAACTCCAATTTATTTGCACCAGGGGCGTCTCACAAGATATGGTGGGACGCCCTTTTTGCCGACTCAACATCCGGCGTCATGCTCCTATTTTGTTTCGTTGTTTACATAAATTATTTTACATAAAATTAGGCCATAAAAAATTTTGGGGTGAAATTTCCCCAAAAACACTTGCGTTTCCGAAAGAAGTGGGATATAGTAAAGGTTACCGTCAACCGGCGGGACAGGGAATAGCCAACCGTCCTTCCGCATAGGATGTCCCCGGGGTGATGGGACATGATGAGACGATTGGCAAAGCGGGCCCTGGCCGAGCGGGGCGAGGAGGACGGACAGCTGGTCTCCCTGCTGTTTTTGAGCGCGTTCTTTTTCCTGGGGCTGCTGGGCGGCCTGTTGTTCGCCGCGCTGGGGGAGGCCAGTTCCGAGCTGTCCGACTACCTGGGCGCCTACTTTCAGGCGGCGGGAACGGAAGGGGGATGGCGGCCCGCTCCCTGGAGCGTGGTCTGGGACCTGATCCGTTGGCCGGTTGCTGCCCTGGCGCTGGGCTTTACCACGCTGGGGGTCTTTTGTGTCCCGGCGCTGCTGCTGGCCCGGGGTTTTTTACTCTCCTATTCGGTCTGCCTGTTCCTGCGCCTATTTGGAATGGGGGGGATGTTGGCGGCCCTGGTGGTTTTTGGGGTGACGGCGCTGTTTGCCCTGCCGGTGCTGTTTGCGGTCAGCTGTAAGTCGTTTCGCATCTGCCTGGGCCGGCTTGGCCGCTATGGGGAGCCGGTGAGGCCATCCTTGCGCCAATATCTGGCCACGCTGGTGCCGTCGGCGGGGATGGTCGTGGCCGGCGCAGTGGCCCAATGCACGCTTATGCCGGCGCTGCTGGACGCCGTATGCGCCCGGTTTTTTGTTTCCTGAGAAGAGGGAGGTTGTGAGAAGGCATGGATTATCTGGCTGGCTACGAGTCCTGGCTGCGCCACGAGAAGAAAGCGGCGGCCAACACGCTGTGCTCCTACCTGCGGGATGTCCGCCAGTTCTCCCAGTGGATGGGCGCCCGGCGACTGGCCCTCCCCCAAGCCACCCAGGAGGACGTCAGGCACTATGCCCTCCACCTGGGCCGGCATGGAAAATCCAACGCAACCATCGTCCGCTCGGTGGCCGCCCTCAAATCCTTTTATGGATATCTGCTGGGCATCCACGCAGTCCCTATCAACCCAGCCAAAGGCTTTACCCCAACCAAGATTGAGCGCAAGCTGCCCGCCATCCTCAGCAGCAAAGAGGTGGACCTGTTCCTGGAGCAGCCGGATCCCGCCGACGCCAAGGGATGCCGGGACAAGGCGATGCTGGAGGTACTGTATGCCACCGGTATCCGCGTGTCCGAACTGATCGCCCTGGATGTCCAGGATGTGAACCTGCCCTTGGGCTTTCTGCGTTGCGCGGGCAAGCGCAAGGAGCGCATTGTGCCCCTCTACCGGGGGGCGGTCAAAGCGCTGGAGAGCTATGTGCGGGAGGTGCGGCCCCAGCTTTTGGAGGACTTGCAGGAGACGGCCCTGTTTGTCAACATGAACGGCGAGCGGATGAGCCGCCAGGGCTTTTGGAAGATCGTCAAATGCTATCAGGAGAAGGCGGGCATCAGCAAGGAGATCACCCCCCATACCCTCCGCCATTCCTTTGCCGCGCACCTGCTGGAGAACGGGGCTGATCTGAAATCCATCCAGGAGATGCTGGGCCACGCCGACATCTCCTCCACCCAGATCTACACCCAGATCGTCAGCCAAAAACTCAAGGACGTGTACATCAAGGCCCATCCCAGGGCCTGAGCGGAGCGTTTCGGCAAGTCTGCCTTGATGGCCGGGCTTGCCGTTTTCCCTTGCCATGGCCGCGGCGGTATGGTAAACTGTTAAAATAGGCAATGGGAGGGAAAGCGCATGGTCATTTTGGGCATTGATCCAGGATACGCCATTGTGGGCTTTGGGGTGGTGGACAGTTCCGGGGGGCGGCAGCGGCTGGCGGGCTGCGGGGCCATCACCACCTCTGCCGGGGTGCCCCTCTCCACTCGGCTGCTCCAAATTTCCTGGGATCTGGAAGCCCTCATCGGCCGCTTCCAGCCCCAGGCCATGGCCATTGAGGAGCTGTACTTCAACCACAATGTCACCACCGGGATCGGGGTGGCCCAGGCCAGGGGCGTGATCCTGATGACAGCGGAAAAGCTGGGCGTTCCCATCTATGAGTACAACCCCTCCCAGGTCAAGCAGGCGGTGGCGGGCTACGGCAAGGCGGCAAAGCGCCAGGTCATGGATATGACCAAGCGCCTGCTGGGGCTGCCCTCCGTCCCCAAGCCTGACGACGCGGCCGACGCGGTGGCCATCGCCCTGTGCCATGCCCGCTGCTCCACCTCCTTGCTCCAGGTGCTTCGCTGAACAGGCGCGCCTTGGAGTGGCTTTGACCTCTGGATGTTTTCGATGGGAAGGGATGCTGCTGATGTTTTACTATTTGGACGGGACCGTAGCTCATATCGGGCCCTATCTGGCCGTGATCGACTGCGGCGGAGTGGGGTATGCCTGCCGCACCACCCAGCATACCATCGCGGCCCTGACCCGGGGGAAAGCCGCGAAACTATATACCCACCTCCATGTCCGGGAGGAGCTCTTTGAACTGTACGGTTTCATCTCGGAAAATGAGCTGAGCTGCTTTGAAATGCTCATCGGGGTTTCCGGCGTGGGGCCCAAGGCCGCCCTGGCCATCCTGTCCGCCAACACGCCGGAGGGGCTGGCCATGGCCATCGTGTCGGGCAACGAGACGGCCCTGACCTGCGCGCCGGGCATCGGCAAAAAGATCGCCCAGCGGGTCATCCTGGAGCTAAAGGACAAACTGGCAAAAGGGCAGCTCCCCACCGGCGGGGAAAGCTTTGCCGGCGGTGTGACCATCATCCCGGAGAACAAGGCCAGCGAGGCCGCGGCGGCCCTGGCGGTGCTGGGCTACTCCCAGGGGGAGATCTCCACGGCCCTGAAGGGGATCGACCTGGACGGCCTGGAGCTGGAGCAGATCATCCGCCAGGCGCTGAAGAAGATGGTGAAGTAACCCTCGGCGCAAGCGCCCCCACCCCAGACAGGAGGTGATCCCATGGCAATTGATTTTTCCAGCCAGGACTTTGAGGCAGAGGGGATGGAGCCCCTGGTCACCACCTCGCTTACCCAGGCTGACGAGGGGGAGTACTCCCTGCGCCCAAAGACCCTGGGGGAATACATTGGCCAGGAGAAGGCCAAGGGCAACCTGGAGATCTTCATCCAAGCGGCCAGAATGCGCCAGGAGCCGCTGGACCATGTCTTGCTCCACGGCCCTCCCGGGCTGGGCAAGACCACCCTGTCCGGCATCATCGCCAACGAGATGGGGGTCAACATTCGCATCACCTCCGGCCCTGCCATTGAAAAGCCCGGGGACCTGGCCGCCCTGCTGACCAACTTGCAGGAGGGCGACATCCTATTTGTGGACGAGATTCACCGGCTCAACCGCTCGGTGGAGGAGATCCTCTATCCCGCCATGGAGGACTACGCCATTGACATCATCATCGGCAAAGGCCCTTCGGCCAACTCCATCCGGCTGGACCTACCCAAATTCACCTTGATCGGCGCCACCACCAGGGCCGGACAGCTGTCCGCCCCTCTGCGGGACCGATTTGGCGTCACCCTGCGCCTGGAGCTGTACACCCCCCAAGAGCTGGCCCAGATCGTCACCCGGTCGGCCGGAATTCTGGAGGTGCCCATGGAGGACGCCGGCGCCTTGGAGATTGCCCGGCGCAGCCGGGGCACTCCCCGCATTGCCAACCGGCTGCTGCGGCGGGTGCGGGACTTTGCCCAGGTGACCGCCGGTGGGGTCATTACCCGGGAGGTGGCCGACCGGGCTCTGCAGGCCCTGGAGATCGACCCGCTGGGTCTGGACCAGCTGGACCGGCGGATGCTGGCCAGCATCATTGACAACTATGGCGGAGGGCCGGTGGGCCTGGATACCCTGGCGGCCACCATCCACGAGGAGGCCGTCACCCTGGAGGATGTCTACGAGCCCTACTTGATGCAGCTGGGGTTTCTCACCCGCACCCCTCGGGGCCGGTGTGTCACCCCAAAGGCATATCAGCACCTGGGCCTGCGCCCCCCAGAGGGGCAGGGGATGGAGCAGCTGCGCCTGGACGGATGAGGGTCCTCCTCTGCTATGGCCTGCCCTAATCCGACAGGTTAATGCCCTTTACATTTCATGTGTCAAAAGATTTTAAGGCGAGGTGGATATCGCAATGGGAAAACTGTTTGGCACGGATGGCATCCGCGGCGTGGTCAACGCCGGACTGGACGCGGATCTGGCCTATAAGGTAGGGCTTGCCACAGCAGTGGTGCTGGCGGGGGAGCGGGCGGCGGGCGGCAAACCCCTGGTCACCATCGGCAAGGACACCCGCATCTCAGGGGATCTGCTCAAGGGCGCGCTCATCGCCGGGCTGTGTACCGCCGGGGCGGATGTACTGGATCTGGGCACCATCCCCACCCCTGCGGTGGCCTGGCTCACGGTGGATCGGAAGGCGGACGCCGGTATCGTCATCTCCGCCTCTCACAACCCGTTTGAACACAACGGCATCAAGATCTTCAACGGCCGGGGCTTCAAGCTGTCCGACCAGCTGGAGGAGCGGATTGAGGACATCGTGCTGTTTGGCCACAACGACGTGCCCCGCAGGACCCATGGGGAGATCGGCCGGGTGCGCTACGTCGCCCCCGCCGCATCGGAAGACTACATTGACCACCTGGCCGGCACCGTCTCTGCCAGCCTGTCTGACCTGCGTATTTTGGTGGACTGTGCCAATGGGGCCGCCTCTGCTACCGCTGCCCGCCTGTTTGACCGCTTTCCTGGACTGAGTGTGGACGTAATCAACGCCGACCCCAACGGGGTCAACATCAACCAGCGGTGCGGCTCTACCCATATGGACGCTCTGTCCGCCATGGTGCGGGCGGGCGGTTACGTCCTGGGCATTGCCTTTGATGGAGATGCCGACCGCTGCCTGGCTGTGGATGAGAAGGGCGGTCTGATCGACGGGGACCAGATCATGGCCGCCTGCGGGGCGGACCTGCTGGCCCAAGGCAGGTTGGCCGGCAGCGCGGTGGTGGCCACGGTGATGAGCAACATCGGCCTGCACGCCTTTGCCCGAGAGCGGGGGTTGACCCTGGAGTGCACCGACGTGGGCGACCGCAATGTCCTGGAGCGCATGGTGGAGCGGGGCTATGTGCTGGGCGGGGAGCAGTCGGGCCACATGATCTTCTTGGAGCACGCCACCACCGGCGACGGGGAGCTGACCGCCCTTCAGATCTTAGACCTGCTGTTTCGCAGCGGGGAGCCGGCCTCGGCACTGTTTGGCCGCTGTAAGCGCTATCCCCAGGAGCTGATCAACGTCCCTGTCCCAGATGGGCAGGCCAAGCAGCGGATCATGTCCGCCCCTTGGCTGGAAGAAGCTGTGAGGCGGTGGGAGCAGCGACTGAAAGGGGAAGGGCGCGTGCTGGTGCGTCCCTCCGGTACGGAGGCGCTGGTGCGCGTCATGGTGGAGGCCGGGGCAGAGCAAACCGCTCGGGAGATTGCCCAGGGGTTGGCAAATCTGATTAAATCGGCGGAAATCTAAGAAATTCCCTTGAAATTTGCGTCAAACGCATTGACAAGCGACAGGATCTGTGATAAGAAAGATAGGAAAGGCTGCGAGATGGATTGGAGCAGGCATACAAGCGAATGGAGCGATGAGGCCCTGTGCGCCAGCGCGCAGGGTGGCGACCGTACAGCGGAGGAGGTCTTGGTGGCCCGGTATCAGCAGCTGACCCGGGCCTGCGCCCGTCCCTACTTCCTGGCCGGTGGGGACAGTGAGGACCTCATCCAAGAGGCGATGTTCGGGCTGCTCAAGGCAATCCGGGAGTACGACGCCAGTCGGCAGGCTGCGTTCCATACCTTTGCCCAGGTGTGTGTGCGCAACCGGATCCGCTCTGCCGTTACCGCCGCGGCCCGGGACAAGCACACGCCCCTCAATCACAGCGTCCCCCTGGACGGGGCGGTCACAGGGGAGGGGGGAGACAGCCCCGAGGAGTTGCTCCTCTCCCGGGAGGCGACCCAGGAGCGGCTGGATCGGGTTAACCGGCAGCTCTCCTCCCTGGAGCAGCGCATCCTGGCCCTCTATCTTCAGGGGCTCTCCTACCGGGAGATTGGCCAGCAGGTGGCCAGGCCAGTCAAGGCGGTGGACAACGCGGTACAGCGCATCCGCCGCAAGGTGGCCAAGCTCTATGGCGTATTCAGCGAAAGCTGACGCAAATATTACAGTCCCAGCAGGCTATGTCTCCGGTTCTGGGCATCAAAGAGAGGGTATTTCCATGTACGAAGACAAGACGTTAGTATGCAAAGAGTGTGGACAGGAGTTTGTGTTCACCGCCGGTGAGCAGGAGTTCTACGCGGAGCGCGGCTTCCAAAATGAGCCACAGCGCTGCAAGCCCTGCCGTGACGCCCGTAAGGCCGCCGCCCGTGGGCCCCGGGAGTATTTTACTGCCGTATGCGCAGCCTGCGGGGGCGAGGCCCGGGTTCCCTTTGAGCCCAAGTCTGACCGGCCTGTTTATTGCAGCGAGTGCTTTGCCAAGGCCCAGGACGAGGCGCAGCTGTAAGCCCATCGCACCCCTATGTGGAACCGGCATGGCAGTCCGCCGTGCCGGTTCCTTTTGTCCCCGGAAGGACTATGCTTGATCATGCGTTGTCCCTGACCGGGCTGGGCTGCGGGGATTTTTCCCGCTGTCTTGTTCTATCCGGAAAACCGTGGTATAATAGGGGGCAAATCGCCCCATCAAAACACGCTGGGTTCCAGCGTAGGGAGGTCACATTGTAAGGTGAACAAGCCAATCTATGAAAGCCCGCTCTCATCCCGGTATGCCAGCGATGAGATGCAGTACCTGTTTTCCCCGGACAAGAAGTTTTCCACCTGGCGCAAGCTGTGGGTGGCGTTGGCCCGGGCGGAGATGGAGCTGGGCCTGCCCGTCACCCAGGAGCAGATTGACGAGATGCAGGCCCATCTCACCGACATTGACTATGAACTGGCGGCCAAGAAGGAGCAGGAGCTGCGCCACGACGTCATGGCCCACATCCACACCTTTGGCGCCCAATGCCCCAAGGCCATGCCCATCATCCACCTGGGGGCCACCAGCTGCTATGTGGGGGACAACACCG